>Ga0123342_1000572_pt1 | contig 58462 bp, 33 predicted proteins | sample Turbeawhitnodule_FD_89960 | JGI IMG/M metagenome (GOLD analysis project Ga0123342, IMG submission 89960) | Root nodule microbial communities of legume samples collected from Mexico - Turtle bean Mexico white nodule | ecosystem: Host-associated > Plants > Roots > Nodule | place: Mexico: Nepantla... | reverse complement strand
TATATTTTTTTTTTTTTTTAAAAAAAAAAAAAAAAAAAAAAAAGAGAAAAAATATATATATATATATATATATATATATATATATATATATATATATATATATATATATAAACATAATTACTATATCTAAGAAAAATTACTATATCTAAACATAATTATTAAATTCATATTTTTGAAGCTCAACACTTGGGTGTGCAATAGAAAGGTATAGGAAAGTGTGAGCATAAATGCAATCTATGAAGGTTTGAGTTTGACTATATTACATTTAATAATGAAGGAGTGAGTACCAAGCACACGCTCTCATGTCTATCATTATTCTACAAAAGTCCCCTTCATCATTCTAATTCTATATTCTTCAAGAAATTCATGTAATAATAATTTATCGATTTTCACAAGTTTAAGTAAGTTTGAAAACAATGTAGGGAATTAATTTTAAAAGGCTAAAAAGGTGAAAATGTTATTATATTTGTTTTGACTAAATTAAATGTACTTCAAATTATATTGGATTTTAATTAATGTACATGAATAGGAGATAACTCTTTCCAAAAAAAAAAACTCAAAATTTTAATTATTGTTATAACTTATTTTTTTATTGCTAATTATATATATGGAATCTTCTCCTTTGGGAAACTTCAATTGTTTTGACTATCATTAACTACAAGTAAATGCTGATTTCTAATTTTAGGTTTGAATTGAAATAAGCCTAAATATTAATTTTAAAATTTCTATCTAATTTAGTACCTAATTATGTAAGATATAAGACTGGTCTCTGAAAATTATAGTTTGTTAAAAAAAATATGGTTCTTAGTTTAGTATTGAATTTGTGTTTGAAATTATAACTAACTAAGAAAGTGGTTTTATTGTATTTTTATACAATTAAAAATTAAAATCAAAATTTTATTTAAAAAAAGTTGGAAACATTTTCCATATTTAAGAGTTTAATGGAATATCTATCCAATTAGTTTATTGAAAACAGTTAGTTATATACACATTGATTTTATTATTAGAGTTAAATTAAACTTAAACTCGTGATTTAAATTATCAGAATTTGTATTATAAATTGTTATGAAATCTATAGAATCATTGTTATCAAATCAGTGTTAGAGTATCACCAATCTTCAAAATCTAAGCTTTTTTCTAAACTTGAATTGAACCCAAATACAAATTACACTGCAATTCGTTACATAAAAAATTGAGTATTATCGTCGTATGTTAATATAGTGCCAGATTATTAAAAAAAATAAAGTTAAAAATATTTTATATATTTCTCAATTCATCAAAAATTTATCAAAACGTCTTTAAAAAAAATTATGACAAAACACCAACCTACAATATATCGAATGCTAAATGTACTATTATTGAACGAATTTCCGAGGCATTAGTTAGCACTAGAAATTGGTGGTCACATCATTGCGTGGGATGCAAATTCTAGACTTTCTTGCAATCAAACTAGAAAACACTGCACCTCAAATAATAGAAGCACACTTTTGGAACCTCGGGCTCAGAGCAGGCTAAAATTTGAAGAAAGTCAATGAAAAGGGGCCCTCTTTGTAAACAAAAATGGTTAATGTAATTAATTTTTATGTTGAAAATAGTTGAGAATATAATATTTTCACTGAAATTCAACAAAATTAAAGAAGTGGGCAGAAGATAACATAACATTATTTCATATGACTGTAGACCCGACACTGATACCAAGTAAGGTAACACGTAGTACTACGTAGTGCCGAGAAAATGCAACAGGTCCCTCTTCTATCATTTCAAACAAATTCAATGAATCATTTATTTACATTACAGTGAACAATGTCATGTGACAGTAAACGGATTGTCTGTTATTAATGAATTTTTTATCTGACAAAATTTATGGCTTTAGCAGTCAAAATCTCACTGCGAATGTTTAACAAATGGTGTTCGTCTCTGCTAATCCAGAGATTCCCGAAAGTCGTACATGTGAAATTTGCAAACAAAGGGAGGAAAGATTCTCAAACAGAAATTGGCAGTGAGCAGAACCTTTATCTATGTTATAGACCAAAATGGCCTTAACCCCCATCCATTTTATTAGCTACAATTAGAACAACAAAAACAAATAGCGGATGCAGGGAGGTTCTTATAGAGGTTGTATTCTTAAAGCAACCCTGAGATTTTCCATTTTTTTCTGTCATTCCACTGATGGGGAAGGCCAAAAAAATTACACTAAAACCACCATCTAAAGCAAATCCAAAGAAACAGAATATATCCTTAGCAGACACCCAAAAAACAATAGAACCAAAAGCTACACAATTGAAGTGGAAATTTATGTTATTAGAGTATGTAATCTACTATTTTATAAGTGCTAGGAAATAGCTACAAGACCAAAAAACTCCACGAAACTACAATGTGAAATGTTTTATTCATTGTTCTTCAAAATGGGAGGCTCTTTGAAGTGGAACTCGAAGTGAGTGAAGCAATTTGGGCAGATGGAACGAAATCCTGACGCAAGTTGGCCCTCTTCACGATTTTAATCATGTTATTCTGCAGACTCTGCTGCACTAACTGTTTCACCGCTTTCTTTTCCTCACTCATCACCATTCCATCTTCCTCCTCCACCAAGGACCCTTTTCCTCGTCCTCCACCACCACCCTCGGATGAAGAAGAGCCACCACAAATAGGAGCAGAGACACCCAAATTCAAGTTTGCAGCGTAGCTCCTAGAGACCTGTTTCCCTTTATCCACCCTCAAACACTCCAATATTCTGGAGGCCCTCTTCTGAGCTAACGTGGTTCCGACAAGCGTCAACTCAAGCAGCGACGACACAACCCCTGCCTCGATCATGGCCAGCCTGTCCCCGTATGTTCTGTGTGCCATAATCATCAGCACATACGACGCCTTCTCTTGGCACTCCGGCGAGTCCGTCCAACTCAACACATCCACCAGAATCGGAATCGCGTCCCTCACACCACTGATCGCTTTTCTTCCCTCCGGAGTCGACACTAAATTGCTCAGAATCGCCAGACTCCTCTCGCTCACTTCCATGTCCCCCATCGCGCTCACTAAAAACCAAACCAAATCAGTCTCCAAAACCACCGAAACGTTGCTCTGACAGATCGAAAGATTGTACAAGGCGCGCAGAGCATCTTGCTTCACTTGCGACTGGGATTCTGATACGGTTTTAGTAGCGTCTAAATTTTTCAGGGTGCTAACCAGGAACGGTATTGCACCGGAGGATCCAATTATCGGTTTATTCGAATCCAAAGCACTCAATCCAAGGAAATTCGCAACAATCGCTTCGGCCACCGACGAATCCGAATCACTCGACTCAACTAGCTTCAGCATCTTGTGTACAGTGCCTATTTTCACTATAGCCGCTTTGTTTCTGAAATAATTAAATTAACATCATATTTCATAAACATAGAAGATTTGAGTAAAAACAACAGACGATTGATTTGAATGGAAATGCAAATTACTCACGCATCGTTGCCGATTCCGAGATTGAGCAAAGCATAGAGCGAAGCGATTTGCGAATTAGCGTCTTCCAAATCGAGCATTCCGACGAGAGGGGGAATTGCTCCTAGCATTGCGAGATTCGCTCTCGCTTCGGAATCTTCCTTGGCTAGCGACCTCACTCTCGCCGCCGCGATTCTCCGCATCGTGAGGTCTTCTTCGCGCAACTCCTTCACCACTCGCTTCAGCTCCGCCAATGCCTCCTCCTTCCTCTCCGCCTCCGCCTCCGTTTTCATCTCCGCCGCGTTCAGCAGATCCGACAGCTTCTCCGACCTCTCCTCCTTCTCTGCATGGCTAGCCTCCGAGCTAAAGTCGCCAACGTCTCCATCCTCGCTGCCACGCTGGCGATACCGGTAGCGAGAGGTGCCGCCGCAGCTGACGGCGTCGAAGATCAAGCGGCGGAGCACGCGGAAGTGGCTGCCAGCGGTGGCATTTTTTGCCGTGTGTCGGTGGTCGAGAGCGATGGATCCGACGTTATTCCGGTGACACTTTGCCATTCTCCGGCGACCTACATTGCACACAGAGAGAGAGATAAGAATGAAGAATCCCTCATTTTTTTAATTTTAATTTTTAGGCTTTGTGTTTTCTGTTTCTCTCGTTTTGAGTGTGTAAGTGAGAGAGAACAGTACCTTCTGGTGCACGTTGTTGCGTCCCTTTGACTGCTTTTATAGTTGTGAATTGTGACGATGCTGGAAGGAGCGCCAAAACTAGATAGTGTTGTTAGACAATGGCTTTCAACGTTGTTGCCCTGTTTCAAAATCATTCATTTTCGCATTCATGGAATCATAAAGAACCCCATAATCACTTCAGACAAAGAAACTACAAAATCGGAGACCCATTCCCCCTTATATTTTCTCTCTTCACCTTCTTTGCCTTTTGTCTTTTCTCTTCTTTTTCTTCTATTCTCTCTATCAATTATTTCTCTTCCAATAATTACCCACACATTAACATTTTTTCTATTATGTTTCTTACAATACTTTTCTTTTTGTTATTATAACCAACGCTAGACACTATGTTTAGTATGTAAGTTTAAAATTTGTCCCATTTATTATCTTTATTTAAATAGAGAATTGTGCTTGTAATTTTGTAGGTTGTAATTAACGATCAAACCACTTTTAATCTTGTATTGTTTATTTTTCTACTGTGTTGTTCTGCGTGTATTTTTTTGTCATCAAGTGGTATCAACACTATAGATGCAATCAGCTAAGTTAGAATTTCGCAAAAACCACGATGTTCCAACCTAGGTTTCGCAGGCGGCAACGCTTTCTATAACTCTTTTACTTTTCATCTAACACTTACTATGCCTTTCTTCCAGGAACAAAATCTTCAATCTTCAGCAACTTTAGAGCTGCTCTTAATTAGGACAGGTTTGGTTCATTTCTAAAACTCCTTATACCCACAGTAGCATGCATATCTTCTAAAATAACATTTCATTTAGCATGGTATTAATTTGAATATAGAGATAGTTTCTTACAATTTAATTATGATTATGGTGAAAAAGAAGAAAAAGACAAAGGGGTAGTTGAATGAATTATTTTATAACCCATTTTAGAAGGTGTGTTAAACAAAGAATGTGTTTGATTGAGCACAGTGTTACTGATTGCCAGCTAATGATGTGAATGAAGGTTAGTGTGCGTGTCAGACCTGAATTTGATTGAACGATGCAACGGTGTTAGGTTACATGTGTGACTGTTCTGTATAAAATACAGCAAAATATCTCCAAATGTGGCACTATTCAAAAACAACTACACATATTTTCTCTAGCATGTAAGAGTGGTTTAACATTTACAGATCTTCATGCATTCATTTATGTTATGTCTGATCAAATTATCTAAATTCTCACTCGTGCAAGTTCACGACCACAATTTCTTCAATTTAGTATCAATTCATTACTTATAACCCTATATTGGATGTTAAAACATACACTTTAATTTATTTTTTTCATCTCGAGGAAAACAAAGTCAAAGAAAAGAATAAAGCAAGAACACCCTAAGAATTATTTGATCACCTCTAAATCTTCATCTTAGTTACATAACAATAACAATTAAGTCCAAACTCAAAAATCTCTACACACAACAATCTAATCTTTTTTAGAAAAAAATGTTGGAAATTGAAGAAAGAAGGAAAATAAAAAAGCTTGACCAAGACAAAACTCACTATTTATGATTTAGAGTATGTCTTGGCTAGCTTGTAGGTTTAAAATAAAGAAGAGAAAAAAAAGATAATTTTAATTATACGAAGAAGAAAAATGAAATAAATGTGCTATAACTTTAACTTAACCATACAACACCGAGTGAGATATAAGGTGAGTTTGTATAATTTTATATATTATAAATTATCTTGTGTGAAACTAGATATTTATAAGTGGTCTGATAGTGGTTCGTTAGCTATCCCAATAATAGATAACATGATACGTCCAATAAATTCTTATTAAAATAAACTCTAAATGATTACGATATCATCTTAAGAATTTAGATTTAAGTTTAACTAAATGTTACAAAATCAATTTGTAAAATAAAATTTGTTGATCTTATATTTAATTCATGTGAAATCTCTTACATAATTTATGAAAAAGAAAAAGTAAAAATTGAAATTTAAACCTAACATACTTACTAAACTCGCTTGCTTTTATTTCTACCATAATCCACAAAAGGCAAACTCCAACTTGTTTTTAATAAATATATTACCCATATTTACTAATTTTATCCGAACTAAAACATAATTATCACACTTCATCCAAATCTAAAACCAAAACACCTACATCACATATTACCTTACATGATTAATCAAATAAATTAGAGTTTGAATGTAAATTAAATTTAATCACTGCTTTTTAATTCGTCTCGTATTTATATTAAAACACAAAGGAAATCCTTACAAATTTATATTATGAGTTATTAACGTGTGATAAAAAATATTAGTAATAAAATCAGTGATGCAATCTTTTGAATAAATTAATTATTATTGTTCATAATTTAATTATAGAACACAATTTTTTTAAAGTTTCACTTCCATTGTCGATTTCAAATCGAATAAGTAAAAAAAAAAAAAAAACTAATCAACAACTGGTATTTTCTTTGCCAGTGACTTACTAAGAAGAACAGTGAAACTATCAATTGGATTCCTAAACAATGTCACAATTTTTTTTATATTTTTTAAATTTTAATCAATAATAGAAAATATGTTAAAAATAATATTTTTCTGTGTTTTTTTTAATCTTTTTTTGTCTTCTTTTAGTTTATTTATTTATATATTTAAAGATCCATGCATCATTAATTATTTCTGACTTATACTTTTCACTTAACCTTGATGTATAAATAAAAAACTTCAAAACTATTTTACTTAGATAAAGAAATTTATATTTATTAATTTTATCTAAAACTTTAAAAAAACACATGGAAAGGGGATATAAATAACAGTGATATCCAATCCTTTTAACAACCACGATGGTATTATTAACATGATTGAAGAGCCATCCATCACAATAATTCAAAAGTTCAAAAGGAGAATGAGTGACACAGATTAATGGATAATATTATTTATATGTCACGTGAATCTTTTAGTTGCATTGACAGTACATTACTAAAAAGAGTTAATTATTTTTTATTGTTAAGTAGGATGACTAATATTTAAATTTTATTACAAAAATAAAGCTTTTTAATAATGTTTATTAAGTTGATTATGGTTTTGGAAAGGTTCTAATAGTTCAAACATGATTAAAGCTTTGATGTTTATTTTTTGGTGTTGGAAAGGTTCTAATTAGTTCAAACATGATTAAAACTTTGTTTTGATGAGGGTGAAAGTGAAAACAAGAAGGAAATAATGGGAAAGAGAGTAAAAAATTAGATTGTTTGGATGTAGAAAATGAGCTATGTTATGATTGATGTGATTAAAATGTAAAAAAACTATATTATTTCTTAATTGACCAAAATACTCCTATCATAAAATCATAAAATTAAGAATAATTTTATTTAGAATATAGATAAATATTTACATTAACCTAGTTTGCAAACTTATTTAATACAAACAAGTCCATATAATCGATTATGCATAGCATAATCGATTAAGATTTACATGCTAATTTATTAAGTGCACAAGTTTAATTGATTACTACACAAGAAAATGTATAATCAACTAGAGTAAAAAGTTAATGAGTGTGGACTCATGCAATCATTGATTTCAAGTATTCATTATATCCACTTGTAAATTCATACAACTTTGTCTTGAATGAAATTAACTATTTTTTTTTTCCCTTTCATAAACTCCCATATATATATGCTTAAATCCAACAATAAAACTAACTATGGTCATAATGACAATGAAAGTACAATATATTTTTCAAACCACAATCAATAAATTAAACAAATATTCTTAATCAATTATGATTATATGTTTGAGATGACATTTCTCGATCAATCATTTCATACATATTTTCTTAGTCTTCTTGTTCTCGTAAAAAAATAACTAAGAGAAGTTCTACCCGTTGAACTCTGCTTTTGTTGGTCAGATCACGTTCCTCCTTAGAGTTACTCCTCAATTCAGATTCTCGATCGAAAAAATATCTACAAAAAGATTCTTGTGGAATACAAGAACCCAAGAAAGGGTAAGTAATTTTAGTTTCAACAACTCCAGCCAATACTAACAAATAATTCCACAATAAAAAGGCAACACTAAAATTGTTGGTGTGTTATCATAGGGACATAGCTCATCCGTGAATACTACTTTTCCAATCTCATGTCTATTCGTCTCTTCACACTGAGATGGAGCCTTGTGATCAACATAGTCACCAATTTGTTCATACCTCTTCACTCTATCTATCTATTCATTCTATGTTAAATTGGATTTTCTTATTTGTTTTCTTTCTCTCACAAATAATTATTTTCTTAACTTGCCCTATGCTTTTCACACAAAAAGAATAAAGACATAACCGATCAATATTTCACTAGTCAACCTATTTACACTCCATAAACGTTGACTAATAGATTCTACCATTATTCTACAAACAAATCTTTAGTTATGAAATACTCGGATACGAGGAAGTTTATTGTTTTTCTCTACAGCTGATAACGGTCGAGTGCGTGGTGTGTAAGAAAAGCTTTAGGAGGTGAATGAAAGCGTTAACAGAGAGGAATGTTGAAGGTGTACGATGCAGGGGAACTCATCTTGCTCGCCAAGCACGTCAAAACCATAGAATCCCTCCGCCGCTTCCACGCGCTCACGGTGACGTGCGGCCACTCCTCCAACCTCTTCATTGCTGCAAAGCTCATCGCTCTCTACGACTCTCTCCAAAACGATCACGTTTCGTGTTCCACTCTCTTCCACTCTCTTCCCTCCAAAGACACCTTCGTCTGCAACTCCTTCCTCAAATCCCTCTTCTCCCGTTCTCTCTTCCCCCACGCTCTCACCCTCTTCTCACACATGACGCGCGCCTCCAACCTCTCTCCCAACCATTTCACTCTTCCCATCGTCGTCTCCGCCTCTGCGCACCTCTCGCTCCTTCCCCACGGCACCTCGCTCCACGCTCTCGCCTTTAAAACCGGCCTCTTCCATTCTTCAGCCACTTCCTTTGTGTCGTTTTACTCGCGTTGTGGTGAAATGGACCGTGCATGCAAGGTGTTTGATGAAATTCCTGTTCGGGATGTGGCTGCTTGGACAGCACTCATCATCGGCCACGTACATAATGGGGAGCCGGAGAAGGGCTTGAAGTGTCTCCGCGACATGCATGAGGTTGGTGAGGATACCCAGAAGCCCAACGTGAGAACGTGGGAGGGTGGGTTTCTCGCGTGTGGGAATCTCGGGGCTGCGAGAGAAGGCGCGTGCTTGCATGGGGTGGTTATTAAACACGGGGTTGCTTCTTTTCTACAGTCTTCCGTTTTGGCTATGTATTCCAAATGTGGGGTCCCTCGAGAAGCGTATCGAGCATTTTGTGAGGTGATTTACAAAGATCTTTTGTCTTGGACGTCCATCATCGGGGTTTGTGCGAGGTTTGGGATGATGGGGGAGTGTGTGAAGTTGTATAGAGAAATGCTGGAAAACGAAATACGTCCAGATGGGATTGTTATTGGTTGCATGCTTTCGGGGTTTGGTAATTCCATGGATGTGTCTCAAGGGAAAGCGTTTCATGGAGTGATTATAAGGAGACATTACGTGGATGATGAGAAAGTTGATGATTTGCTCTTGTTTATGTACTGCAAGTTTGGAATGTTAAGTTTGGCAGAGAGGATTTTCCCAATGTGTTGCGGGAGCGGAGAGTGCTGGAACTTTATGGTTTTTGGGTATGATAGAATAGGGAAGAGCGTGAAATGTGTTGAACTCTTCAGGGAGATGCAATGTTTGGGTATTCGTTCTGATTCAATTGGCGTAGTTTCAGCTGTTGCCTCGTGTGCTCAGTTGGGAGCAGTTAATTTAGGAAGGTCGATTCATTGCAACGTGATAAAGGGTTTCTTGGATGGTAACATCTCGGTCACCAACTCGCTCATAGAGATGTATGGAAAATGTGGTAAGATGACCTTTGCTTGGAGAATATTTAACAGGTCGCAGAGGGATGTTGTGTCGTGGAACACTTTGATTTCGTGTCATGTTCACATCAAGCAACATGAAGAGGCTGTAAATTTATTTAATAGAATGGTTAAAGATCAGCAACCCAATACAGCCACACTTGTGGTAGTGCTTTCAGCATGTTCTCACCTTGCATCTCTAGAGAAAGGAGAAAGAGTTCACCGCTACATAAATGAAAGCATTTTTAGACTCAATTTACCTCTTGGCACAGCGCTGGTTGATATGTATGCTAAATGTGGTCAGCTGCAAAAGTCGAGAATGGTATTTGACTCTATGATGGAGAAGGATGAAATTTGCTGGAATGCAATGATTTCAGGCTATGGAATGAATGGATATGCAGAATCTGCTTTGGAAATATTCCGACGTATGGAGGAATCAAACGTTATGCCCAACGAAATTACCTTCCTCTCTCTTCTCTCAGCATGTGCCCATGCAGGACTTGCTGAAGAAGGGAAGTACGTGTTCGCGAGAATGCTGAGTTATTCATTGAGTCCCAATTTAAAGCACTACACTTGTATGGTAGATCTTTTGGGAAGGTCAGGTAATCTGCAGGAAGCAAAAGCTATGGTCCTATCTATGCCTATTTCTCCAGACAGCGGTGTCTGGGGAGCTTTGTTAGGTCATTGTAAAACTTACAATCATGTAGAGATGGGAATAAGTATTGCAACTTATGCTATTGACTCTGAACCAGAAAATGACGGGTACTATATAATGTTGGCCAATTTGTATAGCTCCATTGGGAGGTGGGAAGAAGCCGAAAATGTGAGAAGGACAATGAAAGAGAGATGTTTAATGGGAAAGAAAGCTGGTTGGAGTCTGCTCTGAGATGAAACTTCTCTTCCCTCGAAAATTATGAAAATGTTAAAGAAAACTAGTGGAAGTTTACCAAGGGCCAATATGCTTAACCTTCTCAATTTTGCTCATTTTATAAGCCATCCATGAGCTTTGTCGTTGAGCAACTGAGCTGAAGAAACTTTCCACATTGTATTTGACATTCCACAAAATTAACCCTCTTAGTGGAGGCTTTAATTCTGTAAATCATAAGAGTTCATGCCTCAGCTAGCAGTGCCAGTGAGGTTTGGCGGGAGGGAGAGAAGACCAAGTTTCCATAAAGTTGGTATTTGATTCGGCAGTACATTGTTCGATTCCTTTGAAATTTGATGCTTAATTTATTTAAGACATATGCTCTTATCCAAAATGTTTCTTTTTTTATTGATTTGTTAACATATAATAGTTTTTAGAAACGAAGGTTTTTCTGGAGCTTCCTCGTGTTGTGACTAAAAGTTTCAATGATTTTTTTTTTCAGGTCATTAAACGTGCTTCTGATTCCCGGTGACCTTTTTTCATTTACTTTCTCAGATAGTTAAACACGTGGCAGAGGAACGTGAGAGAAGCATTGCTGATTGGGGGTATCCTTTTACTTTTTCCGTTCATTATTGGATTCCCGGTAAAGAATTATAAATAACAGGGATCATGTGCTGGGTTTTCTGTTTGTACGCTGTCCAAAGTCATAGAACTGTGTGCAAATGTTTGACAAGGTTATTTCTCTCTTTTTTTTCTTCGTTTCTCTTTATTTTATGATGACAATATTGTATTGAGGGTATCAGTTTTTACGACATAGATGGTGAAGATATCATACCGATGTCATGGAAAAGGCTTTTTACCAAATTATCCCATTTTCACATATTCTATATGGTAATCGGTGCATTTCACAAGCTCCCCATTTCACACGTGGAAAAGCTGAAAGTGCTGCCTAATTATATTTCCAAGCAAATTTATCCCCTATTCTTTTAGTAACATCATTGACTTTCGGTGCCACTGATATTTTCTCTTATTCATATTGTTTTTCTCTACTTCCTTTTACGTCCTTTGGTATTATTGTTGAATTGGGGATATGTGATCACTAGCTTTTATATCCTTTTTCGAAGCTTATTATTGATTTAAAGCAGTCATTCAGCATGTTCTATAGTTTTTAAGGTGAGACATATATCATGAATACGGTTAGCCTATTCCGCTTCGTAGGAAAGCAGCTTTACTGTAAAGTCATGCTAATACCTGATGTGATGGTAACCATACACAGAATTCATATCAATTGCATTTAATTCAATGCATGTTTTACTTTTGTATCCATTACATATCAATATTCCTAATTGCAGTCATTAAGCATTGGTTAAAGAATGGTTTCTTTGCATTTGCTGATTGTTGACCAACTTCGTTGCTGTCTAGAATGGCAATGTGGTAAGCACGCTTATTCTTGTACACAAGTTTGGTCTTTCATCTCCATCAATTTAATTTTAATATATTTCTAGGAACTGGAGACCACATACTAATTTACTCCATCAGCCTGAGCAGAAAAAGGGTGTTCAAGAACCTTTCAATCTTCAGGTTAGTGCGTCATTCCAAACACCACCTTAATTTCTTGTCTCGTCTTTATTCTCTTTTCTTGGCTCGTCATTCTTCCATCTGCGGGTAAGTCTCACCACACAACATAAGAATTTGAACAAGAGATAAAGAACACAACAATTCCACAGAAAAGAAGGTTTGAGCTGTGATTTTTGGTTTTGAGTAGAGGGAAGATATTTGCTAAAGCAGAATACGGCGAAGGATGTAGCGTTGCATGAAAAAGTAGAGAGAAGAAGGAAGTGTGTTTGCAACATAAGGAACTGTGAATGAACAGTTCATGTGTATAATTCATATTAAAGAAATTAAATCAGATAAACATTTTAATCAATTTATATATTTACACAATTGTCTTGTCATATAAATGTTCACATTTTAATTTAAAAGTGTTAATCTTTATTTACATATTCTATTAAAATAAAAATAAAAATAAGAATAAAGTATATATTTCATATTATTTTCGGACTTTTTCTTAAGTCAATAAGACTCATTCAGTTAGTCCATTTATTAAACTAGTTCAATCACATATCACAAGAATTCACACTCGTAAACACGGGGTATCAAATTACTTTATAACAGTAAAATGCAAAATTCACATATTATCTATATCTTCTTCTATATATATGAAAAAAAAATTCCTTTTTAAACCGTTCGATAACTGTAATTTTGTTTTATATAATTTTTTTCCTATTTTATCTATTTAATATATTTTATTTTACCTATTTAATATATTTTATTTTTCCTATTTTACCTATTTAATATATTTTATTTTGATTATTTAGTAATTATTGTTGAGGAGTTGGTAAATAAAGAACAATTTTAAATGAGAGAGATAAAACTTGGTCTCGCATGGTGGTTTTTGCGAGTCTTCTTGACTCCAACATCCTCCTTACTTACATACCACCTATTCCTTTCACCACAAATATGATGTTGAAACGTCTTCAAAATCATAGATCTTCGAGTTTAGAATTTTGGACGTAATCTCTCTCTCACAAGGTAGGGAAGAGGTTCGTTACATTACAGAAGAATAACAAGATTAGGTCTTGACAACTTATATTCATATTGAAAATCATCCTTAGATCTTCGAGTTTAGAGTTTTTGACGTAATCTCTCTTCCACAAGGTAGGGAAAAGGTTAGTTACATTACAGAATAATAACAAGATTAGGTTTCCACAACTTAAATTCATATTGAAACTCATCATTTGTCCTGCCTTCCGCAACAAGATCCTAAAAATCACTATTTACGGTGTTGCCCACTTAGTGTTTTTTAATCTTTTAATTATGTTTTGATTAATTATTAAAAAAAATGTACATTTTGTCAATATTGATGTAACCAGTTTCAATTTGTATCTTTATATCTAATTATAAAATTGGTATGTTTTTAGAATTAGTTGGTTTGAGTAAAAATGATTTCTGTTTTTTTTTTTGCTATTTTTACTTTTAAATATATATTGAGGCGCTCTTGTGACATGTGTTCGCATTTTTTATTTTATTATTATCATATGTATATAACACTCCAATTTTGAAACATCAATTTGTTTATATATATATTATAAAAAACACTCATTTTAAATGTCATGATTTTAGTTACGAGGGAGACATTCTTTGTTATTAAAAAAAAATTATTCCTAATGAATATCTTTATTAATTAAATTATTATAATAAATGAGTAAATTTATATTACTTAAATAGAAAACATAATTTAGCTTTGAATCATCCTTTGTAATTTTGTATAAATTACGTTTTCTTGAATTTTTAAAAACTATAAATTTTATTTATTATTTTCTGATTTGCGCATATTCTTATTAAGATTAAAAAAATAAACTTATTATCATTGTTAATTATTATATCTTTATTTCTTTAATTGATGTAATATTGATGAAATTTTATTGAAAACTGTCAAAATAAGGAAATATAATATTATTAAATATAATTCGATATTCATCAAATTTCATGATTTCTAATAAATTCCAAATATTGATAAAAACATATTGCCGAAAAAGTAATTTCGTTGTTATTTAACAATTATTTTATTTTAAAAACTGAACCTTATTTTACTTGAGGTTCATTTACTTTTTCCAAACCTTAATTTATTAGAATAAAAATATTATTTTCATTTAAAAAATGTTTTTTTAAATGTAGGTTACTCAAATTTTTTATTTTAATTAATTTAAATAATTTTACAGTACAGGAAATACTTACTAATAAGTTAAAATATTCACAAAATCGTTCATTTTTTTCCACTTAATCATACCAGCATGTGAAAGTATACATTCCGACGTAAAAATAAAATAAAATATGCATACAAAAGATTTTAGGATTAGATTATGAAAGACTAGAGTAGTGTTTAGGGGGTTTTGAGTATAATTTAACTTAAGATCTTATATTATCGTGAAAGGGAAGGAAATTTCATTGAGGAAACGAAAAAGAAATATTATGATAAGGTTGTTCTATTTCCTTAATCTATATCCATTTAGACATTTTTTAAGGATAAAACTATGAAAATATATAATGTGATAAAAAATTAAAAATAAAATCCAAACTTTAATATAGTCATTTAAAGAATAGAAATCAAAGATTGAGTTAAAAAAAAGATCAAATTCACATGTTTCTAAAATTTTGAAAACCAAATTAGTTAATATAAAACTATAGAAATCTATGTTTGACCAGAAAAAGTAAAAACAAGTATCTTTGTCTTCTAAACAAAAACAATTATTTTATGTCATTTTTGTGTGTATGTGTAGGATGGTTAGGTAGTTTGATGAGAAGTGGATGGACAGCAACATAATTTACAGATAGAAGGTGGAGGGTTGATTATGTTTTTGAACATGGAAGACAAAGAAAAGTATTGAGATAGTAGAAGAGAAAAGATGTTGAATAGAAGTGAAAGTAGCGTCATATAAACCCAACCCAACCCTCATCAAAACCAACCATCTATGCATTATACTTCCTCTTTAATGTTGTGTTTGAATTGAGGTAAAGATATGTGAAGAGGAGAAGAAGTGGATTAGAGAGGAGGAGGATGATAGAGTGAATTTGTGAATATAATTTATTAAAATTTGTGAGTAATGTAATAGTTATGAGATAATTTAAAATTTATTTTAAAAATATAAAATATAAGTTAACAAATTTATCTTTATTATTAAAAAATATTTTAATTGTGGATTATGGTATATTTTTGTGTAAGTTTGAATTAATTATTTTTTTCTAATATATAATATTCATAATTACTCTTATTTTGTAATAAAAAATAATTGTGTTAAATTCAAATAAATTTATCTAATATTTAATTTTATATATTGTATATATATAATTATGCTAATAAAATAATTAATATTATTAATATTTTAAGGGTATTAACATAAAATACTCTCATCCTACCTCAACATTCCTCATAATCTTGGCATACGTGAGAGAAGGAATCATCCCATTCTCCCACTCCATAGGAGGATTCAAACACACCCCATCCACTCTTCTATGAAGACTCTTGAGAATAGAATGTTAATTAGGAAATCAAAGGTGTGCACATCATCCCTTTAGAGAAGTCAAATTCCAAGAGAAACCATTACCTTTGGAATTACATGGAGCTGACCAACCTCTAACATAACTTCAATTGAAACACTAAAAAATCATATTCATAAAGTTGAGGGTGCATACAAATTGCAGGACTATATTCTTTCAATAATCTCTCCAGTAACTTTTTCGTCTTTTATCAGAAAAAATGTTTTGGACGCCCAAAAATCATGCTGGAGTAACACTAAGCTACAGTTGCAAGTTTAATAAATTAAATTAAATTATATTTCAAACTTGTTCATATCATCTAATAGATTAGTAGTATTCCAGATAAAAACAAAACATAGTAGTAGTATAATTGTCCATGTTCTACTACTATACCCTGCCTGCTTTGTATCATTAAACAATACCATTCACACAACCTTAAAAAAAATGTATTAAGCACATATGGAACCAGATAATCATTTTACTTCTCCCAACATGCTCGAGCTATCCTATAGGTGCTGGGGAATTGTAAAGAGGCCGTGCAGGAAAGAACATATACAGGAAAAAAACAGTCTTCAAGAGTAAGTATTGAGTAAACAAAAACTAAATTTTATTTGTTTCTGAGAAATCAGAATGCAAAGGTATACATCACACAGGAACTGCTGAGAAAATTGATTAAAATAAACCGAATAAATTATCTAAATTAAAAGCATGCTCTACAAGAGACCATATATTAAAATCCCAACAATATAAACAAGTGAGGAAACACTAAGAAGCTGCATTTGAATTCAATCCATTTGCACTAAGTGAACTAGTAAATGCCGCGATCATTATCAAATTAGGCCGATAAAATGAAGACTAACCACATTCTACAGCGGCTAAGATTTTGGTAGGAGGTAAATTAGGGTTCATAGATGACGAACCTTGACCTTCAGTGAGCCTTTCTCCTACGCTGCGGCTGTTTCTGGGTTGCTAATCTATAAATCCAATACACCTGAAGTAAATCGAATGAACATAGAGTGATTAGAGATAGAAATGGCGGAATTTATTTGAAATTAGAGAGATGAGAGGAGAGAAAAAATTACCATAGCGAGGACATGCGCTGCTATCAGAATAACCACTAGCATAGGTAGTGCATCCTGGATCCATGGTCGCGTGGGTTTGTGTTGTTCGTACGCCATTCCGCTCTGAAAATTCAAAACGCGAGGAAGCGATACAGGTTCGGTTCCATTTCAGTGAGGATTGCAACAAATGTTTCATAAACTCTACCTATTACAGTCAAAAAAATGGCAGGAGCGGACCTGATTTCGTTGACGGCTCGGCCTAGGAAGTCGAAACCGGACCGGTATTGGCGACGGTGGCGGAAACAAACGCTTTTGACGAAAGTGTTTACGGGTTGGGACTCAATTTGAGTATTGAGCGAAACACTGTTGTTGTCGGTGCTGTTGCACATCTGTTGTTGCGCCAGTGCGGGATCGATTTCAAAAAGAACAGCGAGAAGGGGATCGACGTGAACCGTTTTATAAAAGTATGTTATAATTCCATTTCTTAACTTTTAAGTCAAGCTTGTTTGGGCTGCAACGATTTTTTTTAGTACTTTCTAATACTAATAGCTGTTGTTTAATTTATTTCAAATGATCTGTTATTCCTTCTTAATTTACCATTATTTCTCAGTATCATCAATAAGTGAAAAAAAAAAGATAAAATAAGAATACGATCAAATATAACTGTGGGCTTCTAAATTGAGCTTATTTGGTGACTTTGGTACCAAAGGCTAATTCTCCTGGCACAAATTATGACTTACACCTAACACCACAATTTTTTTTTGTCTATTTTACCCTTATTTTTTTATATTTATATTCACAGTATAAATAAGACAGTTTTAAATATACAAATCCGGACAATTTTAAATATACAAATCCAGAATGTGTTTTTCAAATATGATAATCCACAACGTGTTTTTCAAATATGATAATCCACAACATAGTAATGTTTTCCGGGTGCTAAAATCTAAAAGCTTTTTTTTTCATTCAGGATGCGAAAAAGATGACAAGGACAATTTGGGGTTTAAATAAAAATGAAAAATGATGGGTGCAGATCAAAATTGATCTGGTGCAGGGAGAATTAGCCAACTTCAAATGGAAGTTGTTTCTAATATTAGGAGTATCTCTAAAAGCATCAATAGACCAAAACTATAATTGCAGTTATATATGATTAAAATATCTATAAAATTCAGGATATTTAATGACCTTTTCAATCAACAAATATTCTGAAACAGACTATTCTTATGACAATAATTACACACAAAAAGAAAAACATTAATAAAACACAAGGACTACGGTCGCGTCCTACCGAGTTTAAAAAAAGGTGTGAACTACGCTTTTATCTATGTGAAAGCTCTGCAGTGGGCAAAATTAGTGATTGACAACCATGGCATCCGCAACAGGGCTGTCCAACTTCTTAATAAGTAGTCTATTTAGAGAACGTTCTTTGCCTGATGGAGTCACATCAACATCCACAATAATTGAGTCCTCTTCTTTGAAATCTCCCTTAAGAATTCCCATAGCAATTTCATTTTCAACTAACTGTTGTATAACTCTCTTAACTGGTCTTGCACCAAAATTTGGATCAAAACCCAGTACACCAAGATGTTTAACAGCTTCTTCTGTGAAATGAAGATCAATTTTCTTTTGCTTAAGCCTGTTTTTCACACGTTCCATCTATAGAAGGTAAGAAAACGTAACATTAGCATGCCGCCCCAGCCATCAGAATATAATAATATACCATCAATTTGGTTGCTAAAGTATTAACCTTCTTTAATTAGTTCTTAAAGTGATGAAATTATATAAATAGTCCCAAAAATATTAAAATTAATCCTTCAACATTAGTAAAATACATTAATAAGATGATAGATTACAATACTTAAAGGACTACTTTATAATTTTATTTTATTTTAACTATTGAGGAGAGAAGGTAATAAACCCTAAACCCTAAACCCTAGACCCTCTAGACCCTAGACCCTCTAGTCCATAGACCCTCTAGACCCTAGACCCTCTAGTCCATAGACCCTCTAGACCCTAGACCCTCTAGTCCCTAGACCCTCTAGTCCCTAGACCCTCTAGACCCTAGACCCTCTAGTCCCTAGACCCTCTAGTCCCTAGACCCTCTAGTCTGTAGACCCTCTAGACCCCAGACCCTCTAGACCCCAGTCCCTCTAGAATCCAGACCCTCTAGAATCCAGACCCTCTAGAATCCAGACCCTCTAGACCCTAGACCATCTAGTCCCTAGACCCTCTACCCTCTAAACCCTCTAGACCCTCGACCCTCTACACCCTCGACCCCCTAAACCATCGACCCCCTAGACCCTCTAGACCCTCTAAACCCTCGACCCCCTAGACCCTCGACCCCCTAGACCCTCGACCCCCTAGACCCTAGACCCTAGACCCTCTAGACCCCTAGACCCTCTAGTCCCTAGACCCTCTAAACCCTCTAAACCCTCTAGACCCCCTAGACCCCCTAGTCCCTAGTCCCTAGACCCTCTAGACCCTAGACCCTCCCTAAACCCTCGACCCTCTAGTCCCTCGACCCTAGACCCTCTAGACCCTCTAGTCCCTAGACCCTCTAAACCCTTGACCCTCTAGACCTTAGACCATCTAGACCCCCTAGACCCTAGTCCCTAGACCCTCTAGACCCTAGACCCTCCCTAAACCCTCGACCCTCTAGTCCCTAGACCCTCTAATCCCTAGACCCTCTAGTCCCTCGACCCTCTAGTCCCTCGACCCTCTAGTCCCTAGACCCTCTAAACCCTCTAGACCCTCTAGACCCTAGACCTCTAGACCCTAGACCCTAGACCCTCTAGACCCTCTAGCCCCTAGACCCTCTATACCCTAGACCCTCTATACCCTAGACCCTCTATACCATAGACCCTCTATACCATAGACCCCCTATACCCTAGACCCTAGACCCTAGACCCTAGACCCTAAAAGGAAATTCCTTATTTCTACATTTTACATTTTATCCTGCTACATGTTACCTGTTTAGGGTTCTTAGGATTTTAGAGTTCTTTATAGGTTTATGGTTTCTATGTGTTTTAGGGTTTCATATGGTTTATTGGGGTTTTAGGGTTTCTAATGTTTTTAAGGATTCCATGGTTTTTAGAGTTACTGGGGTTTTTACATATTTTAGGGTTTTTACGGTTTCTAGGGGTTTTAAGGGTTTTACAGTTTATAGGGTTTCTAGGTTTTTTAGTGTTTTCATGGTTGTTAGGGTTGTTTGGGTTTTTACTTGAGAAATCAAATTGATGGTTTATTCAGAATGGAAATCAAACCAAAAGAACAACTTTACACGGATTAAATTGTAAACAATCTAAAGAAACTTTAGTACGATTATAAGTATGTTAAAAAGAGCAACTATTTACTGAGGAAATCGAAGAAATCAAATTAAGTTTAAAGAGATTAAGTTAATTTAAACATATCAATTACCTGGAGCTCCACTATTTTGCTTATCTGTTTGGAATCCAAAGGCTGGAACACAATATATTCGTCAATGCGATTCATGAATTCTGGACGAAATGTTTGCCTAGCCAACTCAACAACTTGTCTCTTCATCTTATCATAGACTCCAGTTTTATCATCTTGTGTGCTACGAAGAGTTTCAAGTATATTATGTGAACCAATGTTTGAAGTCATAATCACAACACAATTCGTGAAGCTAACAGTCCTTCCTTGGGAATCAGTAATTCTTCCATCATCCAACAACTGTAACAATATGTTGAAGACATCGTGATGTGCCTTCTCTATTTCATCAAATAGGACCACAGAGTAGGGTCTTCTCCGGACCACTTCAGTCAGCTGACCTCCTTCTTCATAACCAATATAACCAGGAGGGGCTCCAACTAAACGTGAAACAGCATGTTTCTCCATGTACTCACTCATATCAATTCTAACAAGAGCATTTTCAGTGTTAAACAAGTAACCAGCCAAAGCCTTGGCAAGCTCAGTTTTGCCAACACCAGTTGGACCCATGAACATGAAGCTTGCAATTGGCCGGTTTGGATCAGACAATCCAGCCCTTGAACGGCGAATTGCATCAGCCACAGATTTTACAGCGATATCCTGACCAACCACTCTATTGTGAAGAACCTGTTCCAGCAAGACTAATTTTTCTCTCTCTGTTTGTTGGAAGTTTGACAATGGTATACCAGTCCATTTGCTAACAATTTCAGTAATATCAAGGTCAGTGACCTCTTCTCGAAGTAAAGATTTCCCAGACTTTCGGAAGTCAGTTAGGTTCTTTTCAGCTTCTTCTAATTGGCGCTGAAGGGATATCAAAGTTCCATACTTGAGCTCAGCAGCACGGTTCAGGTCATAATCACGTTCAGCAGCTTCCATCTCTAGGTTGACTCTATCAATCTGCAAATGTTTACAACATGTAAGGTGCATAATTCTTTTCCAGAGGGGGAGGGGGACTGTGACTGACTACATACAAACTAAACATTACCTCTTCTTTGATTGACCTTATTCGTGTCATAAAAACTTTTTCATTGTCCCATTGTTCTGCCAATTCTTTTTGCTTCTGTTTAAGTAAACTCAAATCATTTTCGAGCTTACTTAATCTTTCTTTAGATGCCTTGTCAGTGTCATTTTTCAAAGAGAGTTTTTCCATCTCCAATTTCAATATTGCCCTGTCTATCTCATCCAATTCAGTAGGCTTAGAGGTTATCTCCATCTTCAGCTTCGCAGCAGCTTCATCAACAAGATCAATGGCTAAAAGGGAAAAAAATTCCAAGCTATTAACAATCTAAAGGCTTATAAGAGAGAGAGATGAAATGGTTTTTTTTTTTCTAAACTAACTTTACCCTGTCCTAGCTAAGACCAAACTTCTGCAAGTAACCCTAAAATAAATTATTACAAAGGAATTGACCCATTATATATCGGCTAATGTCAGATCTTACCTTTGTCAGGTAAAAAGCGCTCTGTAATGTATCGATCTGCAAGAACTGCAGCTGAAACAAGTGCACTGTCTGATATTTTGACTCCATGATGCAACTCATACCGTTCACGCAACCCACGAAGAATGGATATTGTATCTTCAACAGATGGTTGACTGCAAAACACTTGCTGAAATCTACGCTCCAGTGCAGGATCCTTTTCAATATATTTTCTATACTCATTCAATGTAGTTGCTCCTATACATCTAAGTTCACCTCTTCCAAGCATTGGCTTCAACAAGTTCCCGGCGTCCATTGCACCACTTGTAGCCCCTGTTAGTTAGGAGCCATTGACCAAAAAAGACCGTATTACTAATTGGTTGCATATAAGTACTGGCAAAAAATAAGGTGGATAACCATATATGAAACAGAATGTCACTCCAATCTGGCCAAGAAAGCATATAGTCATAGTCATGCAAAAGGATAAATATTGGCGTCCAAACAATTAAAGGGTCCGCTAGAGACAGTATGACTATAGATTTACTTTCTCCCATCACTAGACTATTAGCGATTTCCCTGCCCCCAAGTCTGAAGAAATTATTTTCAGATTAAGCTGCTTTGACTGCAGAAATCAATTATTTTGTTCATTAATAGATTAGAACCAAGAATTGATAACATATATCCCTGATTTGTAGGGATGGGGGGAGAGGGCATTGGAGGTGGGTTTCAAAAGCCTAAGTTAAGTGGCAACATAAAATTGGTTTTATATGACATGTCTAAGACACTCTCTCATACAGGAGCCTTTTGAGCTTAAAAAAATACAGAATGCACAGATCCACCTATCTTGAAAAAAATCAACATTTTATAGAAAAATGAGGACCAGCCAGGACCAAACTCTGAACCACTAAGCTAAAGAGGCTATGGTACCATGTAATGAATAACTATCCTAAAGATTTAAGTTATTAGGTCAAAGCATGTGAATGGTAATATTACATCTCTAACAAATAAAAAGTACACAATATTCTAAATGTCCATATTATGAATAAGGTACCAACCTGCACCTACAACAGTATGAATTTCATCAATAAACAAAATTATTTGCCCATTTGATGCTGTAACTTCCTTTAGGACAGCTTTCAACCTTTCTTCAAAATCTCCACGATACTTGGCCCCAGCAAGCAATGAACCCATATCCAGGGAGATCAACTATAACCCAAAAAGAATAAAAGCAAATTTAGTACAAATTTAAACAACAAAACTTACAGCACTGCATCGCTTGCCAAGGCTGCCAAGCAAAAGTTAAGAAAAAGTGTAATATGAAGGTCATTGGACCGCAAAGTATAGCAGATTAGGAAGAGCTTTGCAGCAGCAAGCTGCACTTCATAACAATTTTACATTTCAGAGAAAAAGTTAGGAAAGAAAATATGAACCATAATGTGACACATTTCATAAAGTGTTCCAAGTACAAGTTCAATGTCATAACTGTTCATGGAGACAACAATAAAGCTTGAGAATGATCAAGGAAACCTCCAGAGTTTCAAATAGGAAAAATTAATATATTTTAAGGCAACTAATTACAGTGACAGCATGCTCAAATAATATTTTGCACGCCACTTCAAATATCTTGTTTTGAACGGTAATATTATAATGTATGAAAATATCCTAAATTATCTTTTGATCATATCTTCGCATATTTCAATTATCCTTTAGGATTGGTTTCCTATTTCCATATCTCATAATTTGTTTCCTTTTAGTTAGGATTATGGTTTGTAAAAATCAGGAATAATCTACATTTGTAGTCATATAATCATGTGTTATTAACACGTCATAATTCTTAAAATAATAATATTAAAAAGTCTATATTCTCAATTTCCTCCCTAATACCAAAAATCTCTTTTTTTATCAGCATACCAAAAATCTCTCAATTACAACAGTAGGAAAGAAGCATGCTTTGTATTTTAGAATAGCAAAAAAATCCTTATCCGTTTGTCTGCATTGTGGTAGGAGGAGATTTCTATGTATTTAGAAGTACCTAAGCTTTGTGACAGGTCTTGAAATGAAAAAGCAATAGAAATAAAATGGACATTATAGCTGTAAGAAAGCTCAGTTCAGGGTATCAGGAAACTACAACACTACGATATGTTAGGAGCCTGATTAGACCTTTTTCAGAAGCTTTTATATAATCAGCCTGCATTGAGACTTGACACTACATAATAAAAAACTCAACTCATTATAAGCTTATAATAAAAAGTAAAAACAATAGGAGCTCAACCTTTCTGTTCATCAAGGGCTCAGGAACATCACCACGCACAATACGTTGAGCTAATCTGCAAAATAATAAAAAGATTTTGGTAGAATAAAGAAACAACACATATGATAACAAAGGTAATACTTAGTCCAGTATAAAAAAGTATAAGCTACTGCCACTCTAAATATAACACATATTTTTTATGGGAAACCAAAATCCTAGAGGATTAAGAAGGATCCATTGATGAAATAACTTGTTTCAGTGATTCTGCATTAGTTTTATATAAAAAATACGTGATGGCAATTACTTACATCACATTGATAGAACACCAATTGGTAAACTAATGAAATACAACACTGAATATGAAAACCATACATAATACAACAAGGCACTTGCTGTCCCAGAGCCAGAGAATATTCTCTACCCACAAACTGCAAATAACAACGTACTTTTCAAATTACATTTAATTCTGATAAATACCTGTTCACTACCGTCAGCTATTTTCCATGAATAATTGTCATCATGCAGTTTCTAGTACAGAATGAACTAAAAATGACAAATCCAAGACACGTTGTTGTGTATCACATATGCTCCTAATATAATGGCCTCCAATACATCAATAGATCTTTCCTAACCCACTTGGATCTCAGTTCCCCATTCTATTTCAATTGTTTAACTTCCTCAATCGTTGGAACTTGAAGCAGTTAGTTAAAAAGGCACCGCTCCAAAAATTTGTTCTAGTTAATCAGCATGCATACAGTCAATTTCCAAAGCTCATATCAATTAAACAAAATATGTATATATCAAAAAACTCAGTACTTGTTTCATGTTTACGGATTTTAGCCTTGATTCAAAACCTTGACTAAACTCCCATGAAGAAAGAAACTGTAAGCATGTTTTATAAAGACAGGTTATTGTGAAGTGATAATCTTACAGGCAAAAAAACAAGACATAAACAAACCAAGAATTCAAAGTGCTCGTGATAAATTTTGTTCTGGCAAATAGAAGGATATCAATATCCTAACTCAACATTAGCATACACATAATGAAAAACTAAAATAATGGCAAAAGGAAAAATATGCTCAAAATATAAGGTACAAAAATAACAACAAGAACTTATATTGGTATGACGCATTTCAAATAATTGCTATAACATTATATAAGACAAACCCTTCAGCTATTGCAGTTTTGCCAACACCGGGTTCACCAATAATAACCGGATTGTTTTTTGTTCTCCTTGATAATATCTGGATACAGCGCCGAATTTCATCATCTCGACCTATGACAGGATCAAGCTTGCCACGCTTAGCAAGTTCAGTCAGATCGTTTCCATACTTATCCAATGCCTCATATTTCCCCTCCGGATCTACATACAGTTATTTCCAAATAAGAAAAATAATGTAAGATAGAAATATGACAAACAAAACAGCAATGAGACAAGATATTAGAGTTGACCAAACATAAAGAAACAGTGTAAAAACAAGGCTCAGCTTAGAAAATTATAAAATATGACACAGGCCAGTTGAAACAACAGGCACCTTACAAATCAAATATGACAACAACTTATAACTTGCTACTTAAGTTATTTGTACCTTTTATGCTCTAGCTTATAAGAATCATTAATAATCAATATCCTCTCTTTTTTCTAGTAATCCTCCCAACAAACATAATATTTTATACTTCTGCTACAATTTGCTTCCATGTTCATTTCTAAACTATAACAGTTTTCAACTATATTGTAATTAAAGATGGAACCAATCATGTGCACCTATGTTTATGGAAAAATAGAAACATTAAAATATAGACTTGTACTTTGATCAGTGACTCTTTGACTTCCACGAACAGCTTGTACAGCATCCTTCAAAGTTATCTCGCTAAGCTGAAGATTCTTGAACAACTGCTGCCCAAACCTCTTATCTGAATGAAATGCAAGCAATAAGTGCTCCACAGACACATACTCATCCCCCATTTCTTTCTTGTACTTTCGCGCATTATCCAAGAGGGAGCTAAGATGTGAGCCTATAACAGGTCCAGTAGTGTCGCCAGTAACCTGCCAAATAAAACCGCAGGTCAGAATTTGCCACAATACCAACACAAATCTATTATCTATATCCCCAGCAAACACACCTTAGGTTGCTTCGCTATAAAATCATCAGTAGCCTGTAGAACAGACGTGTTGTCCAATCCTGTCTTAGTAAACACCCTTCGTGCCAAGCCATCCTTTTGCTCCAAAAGGGCTTTCATTAAGTGCTCAGACTCCACAATTTGCTGTTTACTAACCCGAGCCGCATCAACAGCCCCAAGAATCCCCTCCCATGCCATTTCTGTGAATTCAGTCTGGGCTACCTGATATATAACAAATAACACATCATTAAACCAGAAAAGGGAGACACGGACTTGCTCATCAATTTCCAATTTTATTATCCAGTCACAGGGTCTAAAGAATTGGTATGATGATACAATGTTCAGCAGCCAAACAGGATAAAAACCGATGTTTTAACAAACCGAAAAAGGAAAAAAATCAAACCAACGCAATAGGCGCTAAAATCAACTTATGCAACTAATCTTTAGAGTAGTTAACGAGAGAGTTTCTATGAAAGTTAAGCGCATATGTTAAGTTTAACTTGTCACATACACACAGTTCATTATACTTTATATGTTCTTTTCCTTTTTAAGTGTTTATAGAGAAACTTAGTTTATCATGATCGCAGTCAAATTATACAGTTTGCCTAATAATTATAAACTGAAATTTCACCCTACAATTCAACGTCCTCGATTATCAATCATAATTTGACCAATGCTCGACAACGAGGACCAAATTCGTGACGTAACGATATTGGTATAATAGGACTAACGAAAGAATGTGAAACGAATTTTGACACCTGAGAGCTTGCAGCAGAGCGGAGGGAAGGATTAGTGGCGTGGAAGCTGCGGGTGAAAGAGAGGGAGAGGAATTTGGCGGAGGCGACATTGTTGGCCGCAAGTGCGTCGACAATCTGAGACCGAGAAAGGACATTCGGAGAAGTCTCCGAAGCACGAGTTATGGCGGAGAAGAGTCGTCGCGCGGACCGGGAACGAGAGGTTCTAGAAGCAGTTACGGCGGCGAAAAGCGATTTGGCTAGCGTCGGAGTTCGTCTGGCAGCCATTGACGGCGAGAGCGAAGATTCTTTGGCCTGAGCAGCGTTACAGTGCGGTTAGCATTGTCAAGCAACTGAAAAAGCTTGGGAAGGGAACTTGGTAGAATGTTCTACATTTTACCTTCTTTTTCTTTTCTTTTTCTTTTTCTTGTTGTTCTTGAATTTAAAAATAAGTCTAAATTCTCCTGCATCGTATTAACTCCTCCTACTTAACTTTTTGACAGATATTAAAAAAATCAATATTTTAAGACATTAAATATATTTATTTTCATATAAGATTCTATTGTCACATGGAAAAAAAAAACACATTCTTCTAGAGACCGTTTTAAAAAACTTATTTAAAAGTATAAAATTAAGATAATTAACTAAAGTTGAACTTAACACTTTTTATGATTCTCAGGCAATTTGAAATTAGCAAGTTTGTAGGTGTTTATTTTATCTTTTATTTACGAGAAAGTAAAAAAAACAGCTAAGATATATAGATTTATTCTAAAAATACATATTTTTAGTAATAAGTTAGCTACAGACTGATATGTATTGCTAATAAATAATATTAAACAACTTAAATTTATTTTAAATTTCGACTTTTTTAGAGAAAAAAAGGGGGAAAATAAAGAATGTTTAGCATTATTAGTACTTAATTGTCACATTTCCAATGAAATTATATAAATATTTTTGTTTTACATTGTTTGAAAAAATATAAATAGTTTCTTAAAATATGTTTAAAGGTAATATTAGATTAAATAATATTAATGGTACTGTCATGATAAGATAGGCTTGAAAGAATATTTAAAGCAAAACTAAAAAACAAATTAATAATTGTAATTATTCGTATTCATTTTCTCTCCTTAAATTTTGTACAAATAAAAAAAAAGAAAAATTATACGAAAAGCAAACAATGCTTTCATTGAGAGTTGAACTCAAGACCTCCCGCTTACTAAACGGGTGCTCTAACCAACTGAGCTATGAAAGCATTTGTTAAAACTTCAGGTAATATACAATTTATATCTAATTCGAATAGAGTCCTCATTTCTTTCTAGTAGATACTTTTTCCATCTTTTTTTTCATTCTTTAAATATTATATAATATTTGTATACATTATAACAGACTTAAATGTGTGTTCTATATATAGCTTCTTAATAAACATGGATGTGTCTATAATACTATATTTTTCTATCTATGAAACTCGATTGTCTAATTTGTTAAAATTAAAAAAAAAATAAGTGAATTTGTTTAAGTGATAAATTTAATTAATATTGTTCCTTTGTAAAATTGATATTGTTGTTAATACTCCTTTCTTATCTTGTAAATATTTTGAATACACATCAAGTTGTTTAGTTTCAAAGTGTGAATTTTATTTTCATGAAGGACAATTAAATTTTGAATACAACTTTTCTAAAATTTCAATTCATAACTTCATCACAGTGTATTTCAATATTATGGAGTATTGATTTTTCTTCATAGTTATTCAACGAAGACGTCCCTCTCAAAAAGTTGACGTCTTCTAAAACTAAAACAAACACTCCTTTGAATTAGCTAAAAAATGACTTTGATATCATATTAAGAAGTAAACTTAATTTAACTCCATAAAATCAACTTATGAGATTAAATTTACACCCACTTGTATATTATGAAATATCTTAATTTCTAGTCAATGTGTGATTTCCAACTTATAAGGTTTTTATTTCAAACACATCATTCCTAGTTTCTGGAGCGGAAAAGAAAAAGTTCTTGAAAACTAATTGGATAACAATAACATATTACCTTTTGTAAAAGTGATTTTCAAATTATTATTTTTTAAAATATTTTGGAACAAAATTTATAGAATAGAATTTTCATAAGAGAATCTTCTGAATAAACATTCCAAAACACATTAAATGTATTTGGAAATTAACTTTTTAGACAAAATTTGTAGAACGAGCTTTCCAAAACATATATAATGCATGTTTTTTATAACGAACTTTCTAGACCAAGTCTATCTCTCTTTTCTTTTTCTTCCTCTCCAGAAGTGCAGCACATGATGAAGAAATAATGTGAATGTGACAGTGAAACTGGCAACGACAATGATGGTGAGATGATGCATGAGAAAAAATGTTTTAATCTTTTTTCTCTTAATATGAGATCGGTTAGTAATTATGGGGTTTAAGAAGTAAAAGTGAAAAAAAAAAATGAGTTTACTCAAATAGGCCAAATTATCATAGACAAACTAAAGTTCATAATTAGTAAGGAATGACTCTTTTATTACCCAAAAACTTAACTTTAATCCACCAATTCTAGTTCTTGTATGAGTGTTTCCTTGTAACTATGATTTGATAGGGTAAAGTAGAATGGTACTCAAATTCTACTGATTTTGGAGAAAGGTGATGATATTTGAGTTATAGATAAAAATCTAACACGTACATATTTATAAATTATTTATTTATCTATCTATTTAAAATTTATCTTTAAATAAAGTTATGATATATTTATTTATTATAAAAGCTTTCATGTTAGACATTACTATACAACTTGACATTTCATCTAGGCTGACACTTAAAATAACAACAATCATCTGTCATCACATTAAAAAAATAGTATTAAAAAAACAAAAATATGGGAAGACTATACCAAAACTCATGTTAACAAAAATGATACATAAGTACACTATACTTATTCATAAATAATCTTAAGAATATACTAGATAGGAGCCTATTATACCAATGAAATGATTCTCTGTAAATAAATCATAAATTAGCCAACTTATCAGCACACACATTCCCTTCACGAAAAATATGAGTAATCTTAAACCTGATTTTTTCACAATAATTAAAACAAGTATTTCATCGATTACGACGCATCCACGGAACATTAGTCATAGCAATAAACGCAACACAAACCAAGGCAGAATCACATTCAAGTCAGACATTAGTAAGCCACATCTTTTGAGTTTCTACTATAGTATGTATAACTCCATAAAACTCAGTAGCCATAGCAGTTTGAACTTTAAGAAACATAGAGAAAGCGCCAATAAACTCACTCATACTCCATGAAAAATACCTCCACAAGTAGCAAAACCAGAAACCCCCTAGCAACCCCATCAACATGAATTTTAACCCAACCCGATGAAGGAAACTCTCACATGACAGAAAGAGGACAAAAATTTTTACCACTACGAATATTAAAACCAAAAAACTTAATCACGTTGAAATCCAACATATCATTCTTCATTAAAGTTTTATACGAATTTCCCACCAGATAAGTTAATTATTTAATTACTGAAATAGCCATAAAAACCTCAATCTTATCCTGAAATCTAACATAATTACTCATATGCCATATCATCCAAATATAAAAAGTTATCACAACAAGCTTAAAAATGTAACCAAATGGCTAGCATCACTCTTAGTAAAAGAAATATCATCCTCATTAGAGAAATGAGAAGTAAGAAAAATTTGTTGAACCCAATTTCAAATATGCAAAGCATTAGAACATTCAAAAAATAAATGTTGAATAAATTTCTCATGCATTTAACAAAGCGTACACATAGAACATAAATGCAACCCTTTATTCTGAATATGTTGATCTCTAGGAAACTACCCATGAAAAACTTTATAGAATACTAGAGTTTTGGAAGGCGGAATAGATGAAAACCAAATGAATTTACCCCAACCACGAGAAATTCCTAGTTTCAAGAGTGAAACAACCAAAGTCATCTAGAATCCAATTAGGAATATCTTGTTCCTCCCTAACCCAATATTCCATTTTAAGATTTTTCACAGTGCCTAATTGATTATGCATGAAAAAACACATATGATTTAATTGATTATGTCATCAAAAATAGTTGATAATCGATTAGGCATACATCTAGCCAATATTTTTAGGAGAATAATCGATTAAGTGGTGGGTGTTACAATAGACATAATCAATTATGATATTCAGATATTCAACATAATCGATTAGGTTATTTTTTTAAGGAAAACATAGTCGATTAGGCTCCTAAAAACAATGGATAATCGACTATTTTGTATTTTTAAGGCAAAGCATAATCGGTTATGTTAATTTTTGTTATAGATTTTCCAATTTTTCCTTTATTTTTTAGGTTTTTTTTTGTTATATTTTAATATTCTGTTTGTATTTATTTTTAGAAATATTAAAAAAAAAATCATAATTAATAAAATATATTACTTGAAATTATAGGCTATTATTTTAATATTTATATTTATATTATATTATTTAGAATTCAATTATATATTATAGTAATATAGATTTTGATTTATTAATAAGAATAAAAAGACCTATTTTAATTCTAAAAATATAAATAATATAATTCAATTATATATTATAATAATCTAGATTTTAATTTATTAATAAAAATACAAAATACATTTAAATATTTAAATTTTAAAAATATAAATAATAGAATTCAATTGATATATTATAGTAATTCATATTTATTTTGTTAATGAGAATTTGAATATTGAAATTCTATAATAGAAATAATAATATAATTATTTTATTATTGTGATTATTAATTTTTTGTTTTGTTAACAAGTATCCATTTTAATATTGAAAATTTAAAATAATTTTATATTTTTTATATTACACTATTGATTTAAATTAAAAATATTTATGTAATTATTTTTATGAATGTTTTATTAATGAGAATTTACTTTAATGATTCAAATTTGAAAATTATAAATATTTATTGTCATAAACATTTTATTTTTTCATGTTGAATATTGTTAAAATTGCTATTCAGGTTTTAATGTTACTGATTATTATTTAATAATCCTTTCAACATAATATTACTAAATTTTAAACATACACAATTTTTTTCTCACCCAAATTCTAAATATCCATAACTTTTAAAATATATTAATTTTTTCATAATAATAATCATGAAAATCATCATTAATATTAAATTTTTTTATGAATAAAATTACATACTTTATATATATAACATAATATAATACAAATTATTTTAATTAACTAAAATGTTTTTTAAATTAATTAGTTTTTCATTTTTAATTTTTTTATATAAGAATAAATTTGTAATCTTACCATTTAAACCACTAACAATAATTTAGAAATACTCTTACAACTATCCATCACTTTTCCTCGCATATCCCCTCTAATATACTTAAATCTAAACACACTCAACTTTTTTGAGATTTTCTTCTCAAATCCTCACATTTTTACTTCCCTAGATCCTCAACTTTCCAGTTCTCAATCCAAACAAAACAAATGAAGTTATTAGTAAATCATTTTTATCAACTATTTTTAAGAGAAAATTAAAAAATATATAAGCACTGCTAAATGACTATTACATGTTTAAACCTATATTGTGGGTCTGGTGGGAAAATCATGGGAATTTTGACATGGTGACAAAGAAATGATGAAAATGGTAAGACAATGTATTTGTAGCATTTGTGAGTGGTTTTGGGTGTTGGTGAAAGAACTTAGATGTGTGATGACGGCGGTGACACGGGAATGGCATAGGCATTGGTCTTCGAATATTGAGCTGCCATTTTGGACCATGTATGGTATGGGTATTCGTATGGTGGGTGAATGATAAAGGTGACGTGGATGGAAGTTTAGAAATAACTTCATATTAAATTATCATTATTCATTTCACTTCACCCTCACCCTCCCTACCCACTTCAATAAACATTATAAAGACTACGCAATTGTGGTCTCTCTATATATTTTACTTTTACTTAATTTTCAATGATGATTTATCATATATAAAAAAATAATTTTGGATGAATTAAAATTGAAAAGTAAAAAATTACAACGATTGAAAATGAATTACTTTATTTTGATAGGTGAGATTTGGTGTGAAAATGTATGAGAGTATGATCTCTCTTTCTTCCTGTTGTTGCCTTAAAATAAGAGATTAAGAAAAAAGTGGAGGAGTCATATAAAAACTATACATTAATATTAATTTTAAATTCATATGAAATGACAAAATACTTCATTTGTATTAATAGAATGAGATATATTAAATAATGGTGGAATTGGAAAAAAATTGTGTACACCAAAAATTGGTTACAATGAAAAATCTTCTTTATATAGGTAAATAAGCGGCACAATAACATTTTTTTTATTATTATATTTATGTTTTTTAAATAAAAAATAAAATAAAAAAACTAAATCGTAAAAGAGATAACAACTAAATCAAATAATAAAAAAATATTATAATTTTTAAGACTGATGATGAAGATAGAAAAAAAAAACTGTTTTATTGACTGTTTCACATTTAATATATTATTTCACATTTAAATTTTAAAATTAATAACTATTTTTTATTAGTATTAAAAATAAAATAAAATAAAACAATTTTCAATTAATTATTTAATAAATACTTAAAGAAATAAAAAAATGACTGAAATATCCAAAATAAAAATAATATAATAAAATATTAATAAAAATAAAATAAAAATAATTGTGTTAAAAAAACAGCTATATGAGATTCTTTATATATATAGGTATGAAGAGATTTCAAACATATTTGTTTAAAGAAATGTCACCATTGAGTTTAAATTAATAGTTTTACACAGTAAAACATTACTTACTAATTATCAATTAATACAGATGATTTTTTTATATTTTTTAAAATTCAAATTCAAATATTTAAAGATAATTATTTTAAATATAAATTCAATTAAAAATGATAACTAATATTCTTAGATTATATATGATGATACCTAACTCCATCCTCTGATTAAAAAAATAAAATACTGGTGAATAAATATCTATTCAAAATAATAGATTGATATATATAGTCCTTAGTTATTAATAGAGAAATTAAAATCTAAGCAAATGTTTTACATTACACTGATTATCAATAATGATGAAAATAAAAGTTCTATATTCACTTGAATACTTTATATTACACTGATTAGTTCAAGTATTCTGTTCTTTTTACAACACTTATCTTATTATTTTGATGTTGTATTTCAAGACATTGATATTGGTAGATAATGAATTTATTTGTTTTATTATTTTTTAATATTCTTATATTAGATTGGAAATCTAAGCAATGTATTATTATACTTCAATAATTGATGTTGATAAATAATATATTTATTTGTTTTATTAATTTTAGTATTTTTACATTAGATCGAGTATTTTAATCATTATATCATTATATTTTTTTAGCATTGTACTCTAAGGTACTCTAGTCGTTATATACTTTAAATTTGATTAGAAATAAAAATATTGTAAAATGTATCATTAGATTGATCAATAATGAATAGGCAACCTTAAAAGTATATAACAATGGAAACTAAACAACTGTAGTTTAAATAATTTATCTATATTCTAATAATTTATAAAAACACGTCTAATCTTAATGTTTCATATACGTCAACTGCTTTATAATGATTAATTTTAATAAATACTAATGAATTATCAGTTTAATAGTTTTATATTATTATTTTTTGAATTTTGGGTTAACTTTCAAATACTATGGGTTAATTAATTATCATTTATGAAAATTAAATTTATTTTGTTGGTTAGATTTATAATCCATCAAAAATAAAATAATCAATTATTTTAAGAAAACGTGACATTTAGATTTCTTATACAATATCCTATAAATCATCCTTTTAGTATGTATTAACATTAAACGAGACATTTAGATCTCTTAGATATTATCATATAAATCATCATTTTAATATGTATTAACATGGTAACAAAATAATTTGTTCAAATTAAAAACTTTATTTTCTATATATTTAATTGATTCTACTATTTGGTGTTAATAGTATTGAATGTAAAATTTGTTACATCTTTCATTGTTGTTGACTAGTTATTCTTATGTTTTTGTATCTTTGAATCGACAAAAAGGTGTGGAAGGTTTTTTTGGTGCAGGGTATGGTATAATCAACTTAAGAAATAAAAACACACGGGACTTAGTCCATAAAGATGTCTTCACTATGAAAGTAGGGTTACAATATTTATTTATTTTCATTATTTGTGAGGATAACATTCAATCTCATCCAACAATAATAGAATACAACGTCTCTCTAGCATTTCACTAGGATTTTTAATCTCACCATTATGGTGGAAAGCGACTTCACTATGAAAGTGAAATTACAATATTTGCTACTCTCACTTTGTGAGGATAACACTCAATCTCACTCGATAAGGATGAAATAAAATGTCTCTCTAGCATCTCACTGTGATTTCTAATCTCACAATTATGAGTGCAAAATGCCTCCACTATGAAAGTGAAATTACAATATTTGTTCCTCTCACTTTGTAGGATAACACTTAATCTCACCCAATAAGGATGAAATACAGTGTGTCACTAAGATTTATAATCTCACAATTATGGTAAAAACGTTTCCATTACGAAAGTGGGATTACAATATTTGTTCATCTCTCTAGTATCTCAAATCTCACAATTATGGTAGATGTCCGCTCTCTCTTTTTCTCTCTATGTGTTGCTCTTCTCACAGTTATGGTGAAAAATGTCTCCATTATGAAAGTGAGATTATAATATTTAAGATCTCCAATTTTTGCACAACAGGGTTATGAAAATCCTTGAGAAGCAATCGGTCGTATTGTCTGTGCCCATTGCCATTTAGCTAATAAGTCCGTGGATATTGAGGTTCCACAAGCGGTACTAACTCTAATTTCACAATTATAGTGGATGTATGCTCTCTATTTTTCTTTCTCTATGTTGCTCTTCTCACTTGCTTCATTTGTTCTCTTACTCAAAAGTTCCCTTTCGTACAAAGAATGAGAGGAAGACTTATTTATAAAGAGATTACATTTTCAAGAGATAGTTACAATTTCAAAAATAAACTTTTGAATGACCATCAGTGAATATATTCAATGGATCGGTTACCAAAATTATTTGGTCATAATCTCTTATTAAATTAAGGAGATATTCCCAACAATTCTCCCCCTTAATTGACTTAGTTGAAGGTATCAATAATTCAGTTCTCCCACAATAGTGTTACCAATATTCATTGGTCATAATCTTCCATTAAATTAAGGAGGGATTCCCAATTGTGGTGACTATCATCATATTGAAGCTTGGACAAGTTTGATATTGTTTTTGTTTTGTCTTTATCTTAAACATTTTGAAGATTGTAAAAATCCTATAGAATAGAATATCAAGTGACGTGGATGTAGTACTTGTATAAGGATTTGTATAAGGATTGAAATACATCTGAAGTATTAATTTTAATTATTATTTTATTTTTTGTAAAAAAAAAATCCTATAAATTATCCTTACTTTATAAGCATATTATAAATATAATTTGAATTTGATCATTGTTTTGCATCACATAAATTAGGATGGTTGTGATTAGAAGATTCATAAATTAAAAAAACTAATTATTAAATAAATAACATACAAAATTATACCGTTGTCAAAAATGTCTAACAAAAAGAAATGAATACAAATACAACAAAGAAAAATCACGGTATGATTATTTACTTGAAATCTATAAGTAAGATTTCTTTTTAATGTTTCATGTAATAATTAAAGAAAGACACAACAAAAATAATATTTTAGAGTTTAATATCAAACACTAAGGAGACACGAGTATTACATTTAGGATTTAGATTTATATTACTGATTCCTAATCTAAAATTCAAATTTCTTTTAGTGCGAAAAACTTAAAGGAAAACCCTATCACCACACAATAAAGGTGGGTTGATCTCCACAACTTCAAAGGTGAATATGATTTAAAGTGGTAATTATTTATTTATATAAATAATATATAAAAAACCTTAAAATATTTTACTATTTCTTAACTAAAATAAAAATTCAATTACATGCTTATAATTAATAATTTATTTATTATAATATATCACATACTATAATTAATTAATTATATGTATTTTCATATTTAAACATTCTTAAATAATTAATTATATCATTCTTTAATTATTAAATATTTATCAATTTCAAAGATCACAAGTATTTATTAATAAAGTATATATACCAAAAAAATATTATATACAATTAAACATGATTTAAAATACATTTTAGATTATTAAAAACAAATATTTCTAACTATTTACCAACTTCAATAAATGATAACTTAAGTTGTTTTTGTGATTTTCTTTTATTAAAAATATTAGCCACTACCAATGTGTTGTCCAATTGTTTTGTCAAATAATTTTCTCTTTTATTGTTATAACTCAACCCTTTGAACCTGAACATATTTGTTTAACTAGTGAGACAACTAATGTTAAATTGATTATTTTATTAGTTTATTTATTTATTTATTTCATGTATAATCATGGAGTGAAAAAGGATAAGTTGCTGATATCATGTGATTTTTTATGAGAGTTAAACACAGAATTTTTTGTAAGCATATTAAGTTGAGTTAGTGAACATATCGATAATAATATTATTCATGAAAATGATCAGTCAAACTTTAATATTATAGTTTTATGTAATCATTAAAATGCACTAATTAGTAAAATTATATAACTATATAACTCTTAAAGAATTTATAATGTGTTAAAGATTTGACTATAAATTAGTCATGAATTAGGGTTCAGGGTTATATCCCCTCTTAAATTGAATACAATAAAATGACTAAAATATATGTAAACTTTAACTATAATGTTATTATATATATTTAATAGAATAAAAATATTAAATGAATTTAGTTAAGTTTAATTTTGATTTTAGTTTTCATTTCAACATAGATGAAGTAACAATTTGAATAAATGATTAAATTTAGTAAACAGTATGTATTTGATGAAGTGTAATAATGACAGGACATAAATATATTATTCTGATAATATAAATAAAGATATTTGAATTGTATTGTTGAATAATTGAAATAAAGTAGTATAAGTTGTGAAAATAATTTGACATAGATATGCAAAAGTAAGAGGAAAAAATAATGAGGAAGTAATAAAATAATGAAGGTCGGTGATTTGGTTCTGGACAGATGTTAACGACTGATAACATAATGTCGCATTTGAGCTCAGTTGTAAACGACACCTCCCGTGTTGTTGTTGCTAACCAAAACGACCCCACGCCCTTTACCCAGTACAAATCAGGTCTCAACCCTCGCCCCCAACTTCCTGTCTCTTCTCCTTCTTCGCTGCCAATCCCCTTCGTTGACCTCACCCTCCCCTTCTTCGGAGCTCAAATCTCCCACTCTTTCGCACAGATCGCACCACCTTCACCTTCGATTCATCCATAACAAGGTTAGATTCCTAACTTCTCCACTACTTCAATTTCTAGGGTTCCTACTTCAACCCTAGTAAACACCAAATATCTCACCATCACTCGCAAACACTCTTCCTTCTCTAACGGATCTTATACTTTTCCTTTTCTTCCAGATCTACTTGAATCTCGGCTGCGGATCTCCAATTCCAACTTTTCTAGTCACTCAAATCCGCTTCAGGTATGCTCATCCTTAGATTTGTGGATTTCATCTTCGTTTTGTTTAAATACCAGAGCTGTTTATCTTGAATTTGTTAGGTTTTGAGATCTGAACCGTTTCCGCTGTTTTTCTTGCCAGATCTGGGGGGTTTGATTCCTGTTATAAGTTTGTTCCCCGGATTCCATCGTAGAAAATGTCGATTATACCGAAAGGCGATTCGGTTCAAATCAGGGAGGTTTGGAACGATAACCTCGACGAGGAGTTTGCGTTGATCCGCGAAATCGTGGACGAGTATAACTACGTGGCGATGGATACCGAGTTTCCCGGCGTGGTACTCCGTCCGGTGGGGAATTTCAAGAACATCAACGACTATAACTACCAAACGCTGAAGGACAACGTGGACATGTTGAAGCTGATCCAATTAGGTCTTACCTTCTCCGATGAGAACGGGAACCTCCCTACCTGCGGCTCCGAGAGTCCCTGCATCTGGCAATTCAACTTTCGGGAGTTCAACATCAGCGAAGACATCTTCGCTAGCGATTCGATCGAGTTGTTGCGCCAGTGCGGGATCGATTTCAAGAAGAACAGCGAGAAGGGAATCGACGTGAACCGGTTCGGGGAGCTTCTCATGTCCTCTGGAATTGTGCTGAACGACGCCGTTCATTGGGTCACCTTTCACAGTGGCTATGATTTTGGTTACCTCCTTAAGCTGTTGACATGCCGAAGCTTGCCGGATACGCAGACTGGGTTCTTCGATTTGATCAAGATGTATTTTCCTATGGTGTATGATATCAAGCATCTGATGAAGTTCTGCAACAGCCTCCATGGTGGATTGAACAAGCTTGCAGAGTTGTTGGAGGTGGAGAGAGTTGGTGTGTGCCATCAGGCTGGGTCTGATAGTTTACTCACTTCTTGTACATTTAGAAAGTTGAGGGATACATTCTTCAACGGCTCAACGGAGAAATATTCTGGTGTGTTGTATGGTTTAGGCGTTGAGAATGGACAGACTAATTGAAAGAGAAAAAAAGAAAGAAGAAATGGATATAATTGGTTGTAGAGTACGTCTAAGTGTGAGTCTTTTTACTTGTGTACACTTCTGCCAAAAATGGTTGTTGTTTACTTGTAACATTTTCATCATCCTTGCTTGAACTGTAACTCAAACCGTAGCTGGTTTTGTTAGCTTGAGTTCTTTGTAAATCATCACTTCAGTTTAGTGCTTCAAATTTCAATAATAATTTATGATGATTCCTTTAGTTTGCAGCTATTTGTTTATTCTAATTGCGCTCTCGACTCATTCATCACCAAAGGCCACACGGTTGTCTGATCTCTGAAAACTGAAAATGCTTACCCAAATCTTGTCTGTTCGAGTTAGGAGTCATGTTTGTGACTGTTCTGGTTGACTGGGTGCAATGCATCAAGCGAGATCTTCTTTCAGAATGGTCCAAGGTTTTGGTGGCATTGTTGTGCAAATTGAGTTGTCCTTTTTGTTATATGGTCTTACAATTATGGCGTGATGCGTTTGGCTTGTAACCGACGACGGATTCACAACGGGGCCGAAGCACTGCACGCTATTCATAAATTGATTTTCGAAGACAGTACCAAGATGTGATGGATGAGATGGCCTTGGTGCTTTTCATTATTTCTCTCCGGGATGTATTATTTGCGATGCATAGACACGCTTTTCGAGGACATGCCACCGTTCATATGATGATTTCACATTTTCACTCATGAGAGGTATTGATTGCTTTGCCTTGGCAATTAGCAGCCTCACCGCAATGAAGAGATGACACGGGCGATTTACATCAAAATTTGATGGTTCTTTCTTGTTTTCGAATTGAAAAACTCTTTTAAATTATAGTACTATTTCATCTAGTGTTTTTTTTAATTACCACCCTTCTACTGGCGACAACTGATGCTATTTTGTTTTGAATAGGTTTCCCTGCAATTCCAGTGGACCCATCAATTTTGAATTGTGAAAAAGTATCCATATAAAAATGTAATGCGACACTTTCTTACTATCCGTAGTTTTCAATTTTGGATTGTTCTAAAAATTAAAGTCTTCGGAAATAGAAAAAAATGCCATCTAATTCAACGTGTAGTAGCATGTTTGGCCTATCCTATGTAAAGCAACTAAGATGATCTCCTCTTGTTTTGGGTTGAGAGTTTGAGAGTGTACCTTATTGGTACACTTCATTCATTTTCATTCTTTTCAATTTAAGCACTTGCATAAACATTCATTCGCCTCTTCAATCCAATATTTATCTTTGCCTTCTTAAATAGCTTTCATACGAAAATCACACATCTTTATGTTTCATCAGAATAAATATATTTTGTCGTTTATTTTACAATACAAATATGCATTTAAATTTTGTAAAAACATACGCACCGTGTTCATTAAGCAACCAGTGTTGGTTGCAGTGTATGTGTTTAACTTCTAATGGACAATTTTAATCCGTACTTAATAGATAACATCTAACAATGAAGATGAGTTGGGAATGTTCTCAAAACATGACTTAGACAAAAGAAATAACTATATATTTTAGAAATTTTTAATGCTTGTTTGTGTGCTGGTTACAATCAAATTTGATTTATGTTCATTGGAAGCAAGTAAGTTCTATGTATTTTGGTCATTTGAAGTGATGAAGGACTAGGATGTCTCAAATACATACTTAATGGTTTGAATGGATAATTCAAACATGCTATAGAGATTTGCTTATCTTGTTTCAAGAATTATTATGCTCCCATTAATGGGCAATTGTGGTAGAGATTAATTTGAGATATATATTTGAATTTTGTTTAAAGTTTAAACTTTATTATATTTAAATTAATTCTATAACCTTCAAAACAAATTGACACTTCATGAGTACATGGAGTACACAAAGTTTTATATTATTAATATATAGTATATGTTATAACACACACTATCAAATCAATTACTCTTTGCATAAAAAAATATAATTAAATAATTTCTAGTATATAATTGTCAAATGGTTTTATTTAGGATAATCATATTAATATACTCCATCCCACATAAAATATACCGATTTTACCCACTCTTTATTTGTTATCTACTTTATTTGTTATCTAGATTATGTACGTTAAAGTGTTTCATATTTGATGGAATTGGCAAGATAACTCAATGATATAAATATATATATATATATATATTTGTTATCTAGATCATGTACGTTAAAGTGTTTCATATTTGATGGAATTGACAAGATAACCCAATAATATATATATATATATATATATATATTATCTAGATTATATACATTAAAGTGTTTCATATTTAATGAAATTGATAAGATAACTCAATCATATATATATATATTTATTATCTAGATTATGTACGTTAAAGTGTTTTATATTTAATAGATTTGACAAGATAATCCAATAATATATATATATATATATATTTATTTATTTAGGAGTTAAAAGGATAGCAAATATTTAAGTTAATTACTTATTTTTAATATTTCAATGATATATTTTTAACTTTTTTAGTGTCTAAAGTTAAAGTAATAATGTCTTTTAATTTAATGGAATGAAGAGTCATCTACTCTAAATAATCCATGTCAAGTTTATGCTTATAATTTAACCTATTCATATAGCTTTTAGGGACACAACATATCACGAGACTATAACGATAAGTGTTGGAAATAAAATAAAAATAAAACTAACATATGGATAAGTAAATAAAATAAACCAAATATGAAAACAAATATACATATTAACAGATGTAAGCCATTATTCTAGTGACATTAACATAGAAAGTTAACATTTATTTTGCTCAGCATAGAAAGTTAACACTAGCACCGCACAACAACCATGCATCGATTTTTGAATTTGTTCTTCACAATCCTTTCTAATATATTTTTGACAAGAGTGTTCAAATTGAGATAAAACTATTTTAAATTGACAAAATGATCCAACAAAACCGAAAAATGATTAAATTGGGAATAACAACATCGAAAACGTCTACTTTTGTTGTTATTTGGTTCACTTTTGTTGTTGTTAAAATAAAAACAATTTGCATACCATACTTGTATATATTTACTTAAATAATGTTGTTTGACAGTACTTTAAGATTTTAAAGGTCATAAAATGTGATTTATAAGATTTTTTTAAGTGATTTGCAATATGTTATATATTTATCGATATGAAGTTTGTGAAAACAAAAAATATAAATCTGTTAAAGATTATTTCAGAACTTTGACTAAATAGTTAAAAAAAATATAAGTATAAAACAAAAACATTCAATCTATAAAAAAACACCGTGAACTCACATATATTTGATGTATTCTTAATTAGTAAAAATAATTTAATGAATATGTTATAACTTTAAAGAAACAACTTAGAAAGATCGAATGTTTTTTTTTGTCCAAAAGCTCATTTTTCTATATATTTAAAGGCGTTTAATTTTGTGCATTATATTGTAATTTTTTATATTTTAAAATGGATTATTATAAACTAAACAAATTTACCACATACTAATATGTGGTAAAATGATTGAGTAAAAAGTATTTTATTGTATTATATTTTACATATTTTTATTAGAATCCCGTGATCAAATTCTCACAGGGCCAGAAATGACAAAAATAAAACCTAGGTGCAAGTATTGTAATTTTGTAGTGTTAAATATCATTGCTTAATTTCGATTTTTTTAAATTTATTTCAGGAAAGAATTTGCAAGTGTGCTTTCGTCTACCAACTTTTTTTAATATATCTTATGATATTAATTACCCCCAAAATTTCAGAGCTTGTTTAGTTGTTTTTCCAAATTTTCGATATAAACAGGTTCCGCCTGGCTGTTAAATCTCGTCACTGTCCTGGTGAGTCTACCATTCCTGTTTATCCCTTCACCGCCTCTTTTTTATTTTTATTTATTTTCATTTATTCACTTTCGTTTTTTCTCTTCTCTTCTTTTCTTAGTTCTCAGGTTTCGGTTCCCGCGAAATTCCGAAACTCCTTTTTCCAGATCGCCGGAAAATATCGCAATCCACGGTACTTCTACCTCTCAATTTTCATTTCACACTTCACTTCGGTCACTGTTAGCTTCCAAATTCACCGATTATCACGTAAATCCAGCTCATAACCATATCCGGAAATGGTGGACCGGTTTTCACCAATCTAGGGTTTCAGTTTTGCTTTCGTAAATTGAAAATGTTCGCAGGCGATACCTTGCATGTTGCTACGAATTAACTATATCGTGCCGTTTCTTCTTCTTTACTTTGTTCGTTTCAGTGGCGGACTGTGTGCGGAATTTTGCGCACATTTTTAGTACGAAGTTTTCTTGTTTGTACAGTTTTTAAGTTGTATTTGCAATGTTCTGTGCTGTTTTTGGTTTAAAGAAACTTCGTATGTAGACTCACTACGTCGGGGAGTGTCTTGAACTAGTTGCTAATTTAGGTATGGGAGTGATGAATTAATGACATGTTTACTTTCTTCATTTCAACAGATATTGCAAATGGTTTTTTCATACTGTTTTCCTCTAAATTCATTCAGTGCCTTCAGACAACTTTTTGAGAGCAATTGAACCATAATCGTGTTCGTAAGGAACATAAATAGTTACGGAAATCTATTTGTAGGTATTGTAAAAGCACGTGTACTTTTTTTTTTCAATGAAAGTTTTTTTTTACTTAATATGTACCAAATCGTAAGCTTTGATGAACAATGTGTCGGAGTTGATGTTTCAACTGTTGAAACAAGAACCAACCTAAGTCCCTCTCTTTTCTTTCGATGGGTTTTGGAGCTTTCTGGGACTACTCGTGCAAAATAATTTGTTCATCTTATATTTTCAAGCAACAACTTTGTTGGCATTATCTGGGTAAATCATTCTTTTGGTAAGAAAATATATTAAAGGATAATATGTTTATCCTTCAATTTGAGGCTTAGGGGATTTTGATCCCTTTGGTTCTTGATTATAAACCTATTTTTCGATTACAACCCAATAAGTAATAGGTACTTGAACATGCACTTGGAAACCCCCTATTTGCCAATCGAAATGTTGTTCTACTTCCACAAAGATATATTGTTTAATCTTTTCAATGTGTTGATAGAGCATAATAAAACATTCTTGTTGTCCCGTCCTCTAAAAATACAAGAACTTGAAGAAGAGGAATTATTTTTATTCATACATCTCATTTCCCCTTTGATTTGTCTACTTTCATCTTTTGTTTGGAATATACTCATAATTCTTTCTTTTTGTTTTCTTCAGGATTTCTATCATTTTGGCAGAACATGAGTAGTTTGGTGGAGAGGCTTCGTGTTAGATCAGATCGCAGGCCAATTTATAATCTTGATGAGTCAGATGACGATGCTGATTTTTTGCCAAGAAAACCCGGGACAACAGAGGAAAAGTTAGAGAGAATAGTGAGAAGTGATGCGGTATTTTACTTCCTTTTTGCTTTAATGATTTTCATTTGAGCTAGTTTTGTATATTGTTCACTGCACTGCTCAATGCTTTGGGTGATGACTGATAGGCAATATTTTACTGCAACAAAAGAAACTCATATACTTGTCTGTTACTGTGTATTAGAATTTCGAGTCTAATTTGAGAAGTTGTTGATAATTTTAAAATGTTCAGTTTACAATTCTTCTAAGCCTGTGTAGGGTGTCACCAAGAGATCCAAAGAATGACCAGTAGTTATTATTAGTACTTTTTCTATAATTCTGACCATTTTACCAGCTAAATCCCAGTCAGCAAGCTAGATGGTAGGCTTTTTATTTTCTTTCCAGTTATTAATAAGGTGCTAAAGGCACAACTTACTTGAACTAGAGGTGTGGAACGATAGATAAATGTATAGGCTTTTCCTTTTCCTCTTGTAGCTGACTTAACAGAATAATAATTCAGTTACAATTTTTCTCTACCAAACTGAACTCTATCATGAGTCTTGGAGGCGTTTGCTTCATTGAAGGGGCAGCACCTCAACCAGCAAAAAGGTTCAGATCCCTTTTAATTTGTTGCCTCAGAATGTTAGAGATGCTGGTGACTACACTAATATAGCTTATTTTGCAACATAGATTTAACCCATTCTGAGAAATAACAGGGAGTTGTCTTCTTAGCTTTGTAAAGATCTGATTATGACTATTTAAGAATTAAGACTTCTCTTTGTTGGATATTAAAGGAGATTTGCTACCCTACCCTTGCTTGATACTTTTTGTTGTTTCTTTTCCTGTTTGCCAGTCTCTTCTCTTGTAGTTTTCTTTTTCTATTATCTAACAAAGTGCTGCTATTCAGTGACAAAATAATGAAGGTTTTATGTTATTATACATAGAATGAATGCTATAATTCATGTTAGTAATACCAGTTGACGTCTATCTGTAAATATTGTGTATTTAACATTTGTATATAGTTTGCTTGATTGCAGATTTGGGTATATTGTTTTACACTAATGAATGTTTTGCACGCATTATTTTCTCCCCTGTTTTTATTTTTCACATATTCTCAACAGAAAGAGGATTTATGTCAAGCCTGTGGTGAAAATCAAAATCTTGTGAGTTGTGAAACCTGCACATATGCTTACCATCCTAGGTGTTTACTTCCACCCCTTAAAGGCCCCCTTCCAGACAATTGGAGGTGCCCTGAATGTGTAAGTGTTTGTATTTGGTAACAGTTGTAATAGATTTCTTCTTTACTGATAGACAATACATATCTATGTGGGGGTGTGTGTATATATTTTGCAGGTTAGCCCACTTAATGATATTGACAAGATATTAGACTGTGAGATGCGACCTACTACAGCTGCTGACAATGATGCCACAAAATTAGGGTCAAAACAAATTTTTGTCAAACAATACCTTGTTAAGTGGAAGGGCCTATCATATTTGCATTGCACATGGTAAATCTGTAGGAACTTATCCTTTACTGTGTTACACCTTTCCATATGTCTAGTAAACCTTCTGCTTACTTATTATTTTGTGTTATGCGTTGACTTCAAATTTTTTATTTTCTGTATTGTTATGCAAGTTATTTTGCTTTTGAAGCCTCCTTTTAAGATTTTGTTTTCTTTCTATCATTTTCTTTATTTTGTGTATTTTCCCTTTACCTGCTATATATATATATATATATATTTTTCTTTTTAGGGTGCCGGAGAAAGAGTTTTTGAAGGCATTTAAGACTCATCCTCGTCTAAAGACAAAGGTGAACAACTTCCATCAGAAAATGGCATCTGTCAATACTTCTGATGATGACTTTGTTGCCATTCGACCAGAATGGACTACAGTTGACCGAGTACTTTCTTGCAGGTATTTTAGGTGACAGTTAGAAAGTTTTACAGGAATTCAAATGATGTTAGTGTGTTGCCTGACTTATGTGAGGGGAGATTCAAATTGTCATTCTTGACTTTGGCTGTGTGTATGACGTGTATGTGTCTTTGTGTGTATGTCAGTTTTTAAAGTTAATATTTTGAAGCAGTAGTTTTGATCCTTCATTTTGCTCTTAGTGCTTCTTTAATTCTTCCCCTCTTATTAGTGATGAATCATACTGGATTCTATCCTAGTCAAGTAATGGAAAATAGTATAGTATCATCTGAAAGTAAATTTTTTTGGTATCTTTTTTGGAGGATATGTTCTATGTCTAATTGTATTCTTCTGCCTCCTCTTTTTCTTTTGCACTTCTCTTTCTATTTTACTGCCTCAGTCCCCAAAAAAATAAAAGGCATCATCATTTTTTTGTAATAGATTATGACAGAATGATGACACTGCTATTTGCAACCTAGTGTGTTAATAGTTTCCTTAATCTTTACTCTATTTCTGCCTCTAGAAATGTTGATAATTGCATGTTTTCATTGACGTTGTTGTTTAAATGGTACAGGGGTGATGACGACGAGAGAGAATATCTTGTGAAGTGGAAGGAGCTTCCATATGACGAGTGCTATTGGGAGTTTGAATCAGATATTTCTGCATTTCAGCCTGAAATAGAAAGATTCAATAGATTTCGGTCTAGGTCCAGTAAATTTTCTTCCAGTAAACATAAACAGAGTGTTAAGGATGATACTGAATTGAAGAAACAGCAGAAGGAATTTCAACATTACGAACACAGCCCTGAGTTTCTCTCAGGTGGTATGTTATTTTAAGTTATTTATTCTTCTGGAATGTTTTTCTTAATTGGATGGTTTGGATTACCTGATTTCATTTTTACCTTAATGAAGGTACATTGCACCCATATCAGCTTGAAGGCTTGAACTTCTTACGATTCTCTTGGTCCAAGCAGACTCATGTTATACTTGCTGATGAAATGGGGCTTGGTATGTAGTCTCTTTTTCTTTTTCTCTGTCTATTTTTTCCCATTCTTAAGTTTTGGTTATTAAAATGTTTAGGGGAGGGGATTTTACACCATTCCTGAAGGAAGGGCATGCTACAAGCCTCAATGAGTTTAGGCACATGCCTCAGCGGCAAAATCAAGTTTGGAAGGTGTACATGTGCAGGAATAAAAAATAAGATAGAGTGAGTTGGTTAAGAGATATGCTGGGGATGATAGAGAGTGGGTTAGAAATATCTTGTACGAGTAGGATGATTCAAGAGCAGAGAGGACATTGACATTAAAAGAATTTTGGAGAATAGATGAGTGGTCTGGTTGTAGCAGGGCTAACCCTTGGAGTACAGATTTTTTTTCCAGTTACTGTAGTTAAAAGTGTTTTCTCATTCCATTCTATGCTTTGGGTTCATAACAATGAGCGTTTTTACTCGTGCGTAATAGCTGAACCTTTCAATCATAGTGCATTGATCAACCAACCCTGTTGGATTTATCCCTTCTTTTACTGTTTGTGGTTACTCCCTATGACCTTGATTTTTGAATTTCTGGACAAGTATATTATTGCACCATGATAGCCGAGTTTTTCACCTGCAGGTAAAACCATACAAAGTATTGCTTTCCTGGCATCTCTTTTTGAAGAGAGTGTCTTCCCACATCTGGTGGTTGCTCCACTTTCAACTCTGCGGAATTGGGAACGTGAATTCGCAACATGGGCACCTCATATGAATGTGGTATGTATACCGGGATTTTCTCTGCAATATGTGATTTAGGTAGTTACTCAATTAATTATGTTTGTTTGTGCAGCTAATGTATGTTGGATCTGCCCAAGCTCGTAGTGTAATAAGAGAGTATGAATTTTACTTCCCAAAGAAACAGAAGAAGATCAAGAAAAAGAAATCTGGTCAGCTAATTAGTGAAAACAAGCAAGAGAGGATTAAGTTTGATGTTCTTTTGACATCGTATGAGATGATAAACTTTGACACAACATCACTAAAACCTATAAAATGGGAGTGCATGGTATAATTCTATTTGCCATTTTATTACTGATGCCTCTATTACTTATTCTTCTCATTTCTAGTTTCTTCGTAATACTGGTAACCTGATATATATATGCGGATGCAGATAGTTGATGAAGGTCACCGTCTAAAAAATAAGGATTCAAAATTATTTTCCTCACTGAAGCAATATTCTAGCAGGCATCGTGTTCTCTTGACAGGAACTCCTCTTCAGGTTCATTGTAATTTTCATTGTGGTTTAATGTGGGATGATGCCCTAATTCTCCATTATTGATTATTTGAATCATGTTTTTTGTTTTGTTTTTTTGTGTCTGCTGGCTGGATTTTGTTTGGAAAATTGTGTTGTGGTTTTTGACTAATACTAAGTTCCTTGTACTGTACTTGGGTTTTCAAATTGTTAGAGGATTGTTGAATTTCAAATTATGCATATATTCCCCTTAAAAGCATGTAAAATTAGGTTTTTAATATATCCAACTTGAGATTCCTATTTTAGCATCCATCAATCTGCCTAATATTTTTGTTTCCTTAACTTGGAAATTGTCTCTCCAATATATATGTGTTTGTATTGGCCAATGGTTATGACACAGTGCTTTTGAAGACATAATGTTGTTATATTGTACTATTACCATTGTAGTTACAATTGAAGGGATGCAATCATGCATCTCCACTTCGCACCCAAATTGTTTCAGGTTGTACTTGCCCATTTTTGAAAATATTGATTTTAGGCTCTATTTCTTTTTACAAGCTTGGAAAGTGAAAAGAATTCCGTTTCATCATTCCCCCAAGTCAGAATTTAAAAATAACAACATATGGTTAGTCCCTAATCTTCACATTTGGATTTGCTCCAGCATCTTCCTCTACCCAGTGTCGTGTCTCCTCCCACAGTGCTAGCTTGGCCTAGAGGTTGTGGTTCCCTTTTCTCTATTAAGTATTCTACTAGTAGGTTGTGCTCATAGCGTTGTCCCTCTCATGTTCTCTACTGTTTTTTGTTGTTTAGTATGTTTTCATGTTGTTTTAATTATTGATCGCATCTTACTATTTATAATGAGATTTGATGTATGATTTAGAAACAGATATTCTGATTTGTTGTTTGAATCTTGATTTGATAACCTTGAATAGTTAATATAATGTGGATAAATTGGCAAATGGCAAAGAGTAAGTCTATGTGGAGGTGCAGCTGTGTACTCTCAAGAGATTGACCTTTCGCACCTTAAGGGGCATATTGCATCACACCTTCGTTTATTTGTCAACAGTTAAATAAGTTAACTGAAAAGTATATTCTACCACTAATAAGAACTCAACTTCTTTGAAGATTTGCCATTTTTTGAAAGAATACCTAAAGTCAGATTATAATGCCTATGCCTTTTACGAGGCTTAACTAAGTTTATATATTGTATCTCCATTCACAGCAACAGTCTTACAATCTTTTTTAATAAATTAGTTTCTGTTTTGTTTCTGGGTTGTGAACTCTATTTGTCGGGTATGTTTTTTTACCTTTTAATGCATGTTATTGATTTGAAGTGTGGTTGCATATCTGTTGGAAGTTTAAATGTACCAATGACACTTTGTCTGATGCCTCTCAGAACAACTTGGACGAGCTTTTTATGCTTATGCATTTCCTTGATGCTGGGAAGGTTAGTATGAGGAATGCTCTATAAGATAAACCGTGATTTTAAGTTACTGATTTAGATGATGAAAGCTGAGTATCTTACGGACTTTAATTTTTAATGTTGGTAGTTTGGAAGTTTAGAGGAGTTCCAGGAAGAGTTTAGGGATATCAATCAAGAGGAGCAGATTTCAAGGCTTCATAAAATGTTGGCCCCACATCTCTTGCGAAGTATGCACTTTTTCTTATGCTAATTTTATGGTATTTTAACATGTTTCTTACTTGAAAACAATAAACAGTAAAATTCAAGTTTTGTGATACTTCGTTGCAATTTGTAAAATATACCAGATCTTTGGTGTCAAGAAGTTTTTCTTGTAAAGAACATCCTAAAATTTTGTTTAATATTCACTTCAGGAACATGTATTGCATCAAGCTTATCAGTCAATATTAAGTAAATGACTTGATGTTTATCCTCCTTTCTCAATCTGCACTCTGAAGTAATCTTGTTCTTGTAGAACTTTTGGTCTCTGCAATCATTCTGGAGTGAAGTGGTAGGGTACTTGTAGAAGTTGATCTTTTAATGCATATAGGATGTTTATGTATCTCTCAACCAGAAGAAAAGTAACTGACTGTTGTTACAGTAATAGCAGTTGTTGGAATGATACATATTGGAATTGGTCCCTTAATATCTTGAATTTTCTTGTAGTCAGGGATTGACGTTTAATCGCTGAATGATATTAATATTGTTTGGTCTAATGCTAGGCCTCTAAATTGAAGTGCAGAGGGGTACCGTAGAATCTGATAAATTTGGTGTGGTGGTTTTAATTTTTGTATTAATGGAAATTTCAAGAGAGCTCTCAAACCTGGTTATATATTGTTCTGTTGTTGTCACGTAAATAAACTAAGTTGGTGATAAGTTGTTTATGGAAATGTGGATTGGCATGTTCTAAATTCAAATTTTTGATGTCCCTGCAGGAGTGAAGAAAGATGTCATGAAGGAACTACCTCCTAAAAAGGAACTTATTCTACGTGTTGAGTTGAGCAGCAAACAGAAAGAATATTATAAGGCAATTTTAACCCGCAATTATCAGATATTAACTCGTCGTGGTGGTGCTCAGGCAAGATTGATGCTTTGATGAACTAACTATTTTGTTTATTACTAATCTTAGCTTCATAAGTAAAGAGACAATGCATCTTAATGGTATTGGTGTTTGTGTTTTATATCTGTATGTTTTTGAATCAGATTTCTCTTATCAATGTTGTTATGGAATTGAGGAAGCTCTGTTGTCATCCTTACATGTTAGAAGGAGTGGAACCAGATATTGATGACGCAAAAGAAGCATATAAGTAAGCTTCAATGTCATTATTTTAGACTGTTACTATGGCTGTTGATTGGAAATACTGGGGCTAAATCTTGTTTCTTTACTGAAACTAGTAGCTTTTGCTTGCTGTAACTTGTAATTAAAGTGAAATTAGGTTATCATGCTGGAAGGCATTATTTTTGTAGTGTGTACTATACTTGGATTTAATGTTCCTATTCATTTTCCTTTTCATTTCCATTTGACAGACAACTATTGGAATCGTCAGGGAAGCTGCAATTGCTGGACAAGATGATGGTCAAACTTAAAGAGCAAGGACACAGAGTCCTTATATATTCTCAATTTCAGCACATGCTGGACTTGCTTGAAGATTACTGTACTTACAAGGTATTAAGAGGTTATTGTCTAATCAACATAATTGTTTCTGAAGTTGATTGCTTTCAGTATAATATTCAGCTTGTTTTCCTTTCCTTGAAAAAAAACTAGAATTGGCAGTATGAAAGGATTGATGGCAAAGTTGGTGGAGCTGAAAGACAAGTTCGGATAGATCGATTTAATGCCAAAAATTCTTCAAGATTTTGCTTTCTTCTTTCTACTAGAGCTGGGGGACTCGGGATAAACCTTGCAACTGCTGACACGGTTGTTATATATGATAGGTGAACCTTTAAAATCCTGTGATTCTTTTTTGTTTTTCTTTAAATTACTGTCTGAAGGTTTTTCTATTTTTTGGTTAAAACATAAATTATGTCTTCTCTTTTCAAAATTACTACTCCTATCTTCATTAGATTTGCTTTTTCTACTGGCAAAAATAAATGAAAATAGCTGTATTGGTGGCTGGCCATTCATTCTTTTATTTCTTCCATTTTTTTGTTGTTTGTCTTTATTCATTGTTTTGGGAATGACACTTCTATTGGTTATACACGTGAGTTGTGACAGAGTTATCTTAATTTCTACTTTTTAACTCATACTTGAGTATGAAAAGGTTGAACTGCTTTGGATTTGTTAGCTTGTAAGCATGGTGAATTCATATATGGTTATTAGAAAGTTAGCTGGCATTTGAGACAGCAACCTATTGTGTTGTGTTGCTTTTCTATATTTGACATATAATGTTGGTTGGGTTTCCTTTAATTTCTTATTGAATATTTTTTAGTGTTTTTTGGAAAGATGCCATCAAATGCTTGTTCTAGTAATTCTTTTAGAAACTATCTAAATAGAGCTGGTGGCTATTTTATGACCTATTTGTGTTTATGTATTTTTTTTTATGTGCTTTTTAATTAAATGATATATTTAAAACTCTACAATGATTACAAATTATTAAAACACATAAAAAAAAAGCCCAAAATCAATAGCTTCTGAAGACAAGCTTTATAAAACTACATCATGTATGTATAATCACTTTTTTTTATTCTTAAACAACATTCCCTAATTTAAATAAATATGCACTAGTTCAAGCACATATGCTAGTATTTTCTAGATTAATTCATGGGCACCTCCAAAATGCTCGGAGAAAATGTTCTGCACAATCAGTATACTCATTTGCCCGCTTCTGAATAATGGATCTTTACAATAGTTTGGGGAATGCTCTGCGACATCTGGGCTGAAGTTAAACAACAGGGGATCCTCACCATAGTCTTTTTTTGTTGTTGTGTGCGGGCAATCCATATGATGCTTAAAGATTAATCTTCTATTTTGGTGTAATTTAATCCAAATTTTCTTTTAACTCATTGATTGAAACATTATTCTGTAGTGATTGGAATCCTCATGCTGATTTACAAGCTATGGCTAGAGCTCACAGACTCGGACAAACTAACAAGGTTTGAGGTTTTTTCATTGCATATAGTGTTTTGATTATTTTTGTTGCTTTTAAATGTTATAATGGTTTTGGCTTTGTAGGTGTTAATTTATAGGCTTATAACACGAGGAACTATTGAAGAAAGGATGATGCAGATGACTAAGAAGAAAATGGTGTTAGAACATCTAGTTGTGGGGAGGCTAAAGGCTCAAAATATCAACCAGGTAACTAATTACTTGTAAAGACTTGTGTTTTAAAAGCTGATAACAGTTAGCAGTTTCGTTATTAAGGCATCTTGAATCATGTTGGTTAGTTGCCTTTTGCTTTTCTTTTCTGTTTTATTATGGCTATGAATTGCAGGCAACAGGTGGAAAATGGATATGGACTAATAGTTGAGCATTGGAGACCGAAATATCAATTTTTTCCTATTCATGCATGCTAATTTGTTGTCATTATTCGTAGTCACTGTCACTTATTTTATTTATTTTACCTTCCGGTCACAATATGACTAACTTTTTTGTATACTTGTATGCAGTTGTACTGGAATATACACATAAAATCATTTTATTCTAACTGAATAAAGTAAGTTAGGAGATAGGAATTCTGAAATTATAGAAAATAGGGGGGCTAAGCTCCTTAGCAGAGATAAAGACTGAAATGCGGAAATAAAAGGAAAATAGACACGAGAATTCCACACTTGCAAGATTTTTACAGCCCTTTACTATCCAAATCTCCCTTCTGCTCCTTACGTCATATTGTGCTCAAGGTGAATTAGGTCCTTGACACCCTATTTTTTTTTTCAAGGTGTGGATTTGTGAATCATCGACTCTTCAAACCCGAAGCTCTAAAAGCTATTATGCGAGTGGTTGTGTTAATGCCCTATATAGATTTTTTCAGGCTTGTTGGTTCTGGCAATTTTTCTTGATCGAGGTTCCTATGGGGGACAAAACCTGTAATATGCAGTGTGGCTGTTGATTTAGGACCTAGATAAGTATTCCTGTTGGAAAGGAGAAGTACTAGAAGTGGATAAGGCATGTATTCCTAAAAAAGATGATAACATTAACAAAGTAAAGTACTCTATTCTCTGTGCATACCCGAAGTTAATTCCTTTAGATATCAGGTATTATACTTGTTTGAGTGCACTAAAATCCTCAATAAAAAAGCTTTAGACTACAAAGTTCATATATTTAAAATTGAAATTAATACATAAGCTTTGTACATGGTCCAATATTGATCTCTATTTGTATCCCCATTTTCTTTTGTAAAATTACTGATTATGTACAACTTGCAAATCTGTATTTGTTTGTGAATACTGATTGAGTTCAGGATAAATATATGACATTTTGTTCAAGATTGAAAATTTCTAAAATTTTAAGGTCTAACATGCATTAGGAGTTTAAGCATTGAATGAAACAACAAATTGAATATTTGATCCATATTGAGTTGAACATGTTAAGGGATTTGATGGTACCTTTTGACTATCAATTGTGTGTAGGAAGAGTTGGATGACATCATAAGACATGGATCACAGGAGTTATTTGCAGATGAGAATGATGAAGCTGGAAAATCCCGCCAAATCCATTATGATGCTGCTGCTATTGATAGGTAAACAAGCATTTTTTTCCTCAAACGTGAAAATAGGAATATGCTTATGAAATTATTTCTTGTATATTTTCTTAACAACAGATTGCTGGATCGTGATCAAGTTGGACATGAAGAGGCTACTTTGGATGATGAGGAAGAAGATGGATTTCTGAAGGCCTTTAAGGTTGACTGTGTCATTATCTTTCACATGCATTTTTGTTCTCGAAATGTTTATCCAACTTTGATTTTTAAACTTTCGTTTGTAGTGAATTGAGAGATGCCCTTGGGTTCTGCTGTTATTTATCATTTTATAGTAACAAAAGTGTATGAAATTAGAGACTCCTATAAATCAATCAAAAGAATATTTGATTTGGCAACTAGAACGGAATTGGAAGATCCACTGCTGCCTCCTGACTTTTCATTATTATTTTTTTGAAAGGATTTTATGGCCTGACTTCAGAATTTGCAGCCATTGATTTGATTTTATTCTGCTGTTACATCTTACGTAAATTCAGAAGTACCAATCTTCCTAATGGTTTCTTAGAGTATGGGCTCCTTCTCTGAGATTTTGGTCAATTTTTGACCGAAGTGCTTGCAGTTCTTGATAGATGATGGGGCACTCTGCCTCCATTACATTTTCCTTTGATGTCAACATGAAAATTGCTACATGAAATTTATTTACCGTTTTTCTTTTCATTCAGTTTTTCTGTTTGGGTTCTGTGCTTTTGGTTGACTGAGTGGATTCCACAATGTAGGTTGCAAATTTTGAGTATGTTGATGAGGCTGAAGCTGCAGCAGAGGAGGCTGCCCAAAAAAGAGCATTGGAGAACCTAAACAATTCAGAAAGAACACATTTCTGGGAGGAGTTGTTAAGAGACAAGTATCAAGAGCATAAAGTTGAGGAGTTTAATGCATTGGGAAAAGGGAAGCGAAATCGGAAGCTGGTATCTAATTCTAATATTTATGGCATTCTTTTTAGTGTAAATTACACTCATTATGAAATGCGAGTATTGCATTATACTTATCTTTTGTTTAAAATATACACTACCTCTTTTAGACAGATTCAAGCATACAGCACTTAATTTTTATTTCTGTTGAAGTTCCCTTAGATTCTGTTAAAAGAAATGTTATTGCCAAAATACTATTTACATAACATATAAATAGAGTGCAATCTTCACCTTACAAGCCGATTTTGTGAGGTTGAGTTAGATATAAGCTTACTTACTAAGATGGTATCAGAGCTGCTTAGATCATATCTTAGTCAAGTTCATTGGAGTTGTGCCACTGCTATTGGGCTCCTGTTAGACCAACTATAAATATATAATCCTATGCCCGAGATGTTCATTCCTCGGTATGAGATGTGTTGGAGATCCATATCGATCATGAGAAAGACCAGATTATAATATATAAATGGGATGCAATCCTCTCCCTAGAACCTGATTTTGTGAGGTTGAGTTAGACATTGTTGGAACAACCCCTTTAGAAAGGGGTTGAAATAGAGTGCAATCTTCACCTTACAAGCCGATTTTCGCAACAGACTAGACTAGATTGTCTTGGACCGAACAAAGCAAACAACACAATAGAGATTTATACTGATTCACCCAAACACAAGGGGTGCATCTAGTTCTCCCTTAAGCAGACAATAGAGATTTATACTGATTCACCCAAACACACTGACTATGTCCAGTTCCCCCTTGAGCAAACTACCTAAGAGGTTTTACTAATCAATTGATGATTACAAGAGTAAACCAACCCCTCCTGGTTCTCATGAGATGAGTGCACTAACGACTCCTGGTTATCCTTCTTAATGTCCCTTGAGATTAAGCTCACAAGGCAAACTTCACAAAGTGTAGAATTACAAGGTGTGCACACCCACAAAGAGCACTAAGATTTCAATAAGCTTGATAAGACTCATGTATTGCACTTGTGTGTTCTTTATCTTCTTGATCTCTTCATAAAGATTCTAAAAAGTGATGACTGTTTGAAGCTTTGTATATGTTAATCCTTGTTTCTGCTTGATGTTCGAATGAACTTCAATGTGTATCTTCAACATTATTAGCTTGGATGCTTGATTAAAAAAGTTTTGATTTGATTCTTCCATGCGCTCTAGCCTTTGTTCTGCTCAAGGAAACAATTCAAACATATTCTAATTGTGATAAAAACAGAATTGCATAAACATTCTTGTTCCTTATAGAACTATCTTTTAACTGTTCATCATAAAACAATCTTTAATTATAGATTTTATATTTGTTTGGAAGTAATTTTAAACTCTTAATATTTATCTTGAAATAATTTTATTGCTACAGCTTTTACTATGACTTAATCTAGATTAACATCTCATGTGGTCTATTAGACTATCTATCATGATACTTGCTGTAGACACTACATGATCTACTGTATCCTTCAGCTGCCACAAAACACATGTTAGAATGTTGAGATAAAGTAAACTTTTTCAAACAAAATGCTTAGAGTATTTTGTTATTACCAAAACTTCATGTCTATAGGCATAAAACTGTCTAGAGGGGCTTAGGGTTTCAACTGGCATAAATCCACTTACTAAGAAAGATATGCAATTTTCTTCTTTAATAAATATAAATAAGCTATAATTTTCTATATTTTTATTTCTCTATAGAAAATTATGATCTTAACACAAGGAGAGGATAATGTAATACTGATATCTCAGGAGATAGAGTGCTATATAATCTTTCTTTTGTTAATCTGCAGTAGAAAGATTAATGGTGTTTTTTTTGTATTTATGGAGTTATTGTGAGATTTCATTTAATTGTGTCAAATGATGTTCTGTTTTCTCTCTAATGTAGCTTTCAATGTTCCTTTCAATGTTATTAAATAACTCTTACTCCTTTTTTCGTTTTAGAAAACCATTTTAAGGGTTACTTCATACTTAAAATATATCCACCCAAACCAGGTTTTTCTTTATTTTTTTTCTTTTATTTGTTCCATTATTCTCTGCTTATTCTTCAACTGACCTTCATTTCTTCAGATGCTCCTCATATCGTTTTCTCTCTTATTCTCATTGTGGCTATTCTGTTCAATGTTCTTGTGCTCTTGTAATTTTAAATTTGTTTTTCTGTACTTTTTTTTATCAAAGCTACAATGTCTAGCTCCCAAAATATTTATGTTAGACTTGTGATGTTTTCTTGGATTTTAGTCAATGATTTTTTGTTTTTTTTTTTTTTAAATTTATTTATGCTGTTTTCATTTTTTTTTTTAGTTTTTATATATTTTTTTTTTTTTCTTTTTAGTTTTTTGTTTGCTTTCATGCCGTTT
>Ga0123342_1000571_pt1 | contig 58512 bp, 26 predicted proteins | sample Turbeawhitnodule_FD_89960 | JGI IMG/M metagenome (GOLD analysis project Ga0123342, IMG submission 89960) | Root nodule microbial communities of legume samples collected from Mexico - Turtle bean Mexico white nodule | ecosystem: Host-associated > Plants > Roots > Nodule | place: Mexico: Nepantla... | reverse complement strand
TAACTTAAATAAAAAATATTTTTATTTATTTAATTTGAAATATCATTAGTTGATTTTCATATATTTTTTAATATTTGATTTTTGGTTTATCTTAACATGATATAAATTAGTCGAATAATATAATTTATAAATTAACACTTTTATCAATTAATTGTGTGGTTAAAAGCAAATAAATATAAGTTTTTATTGAATTAATTATCGCTCTAATACCGTATTAAAAAGTTGACTTTAAGTCTAACTCAACCTCATAAAATCAGCTCATAAGATAAAGTTTGCACCCACTTATATACAATAAAATGTCATCATCTTTAGTCGATGTAGGATCTCGAACATTAATTAATGTTTCTTATTAGATAAATTTAAGAGAATTATTACTTTTATATGATAAATTATTGCATTATAATTATTAATAAAAATTTAATTTCTAAATATTAGTGACAAATCGACTCACCATAACTAACTTAATATACTTTTTCATTTTTTTTTTATCTACAATAAAATATAAAATAAATAAAAATACTAGAATTACTCAATTTCGTGTACAAAATATATTTTGTTATCCTTGTCACCGGTTAAAACTCACTTATATAACACTTCTAAGTATGAAGTGATATTGGTGAATAGTGAAATACACATTGTTAAAAGAAGAATAAATCCAAATTTGCTATCTATAAAATTATTTTAGCAACTGTTGTATTTAATTAAAAGTAGTTTTAAAATGAATATGTAGGCTTTTGCAAGTAAGTTGAGAGATTATGATTGGATGAAAGTGGGGCAGAGCTTATTTTGCAGAGTTTTTGAACATTGATGAAGCGTGAGATAGAAAAATGTTTTTTCCCATAAACGCAATTTAAGTAGTACATTTCTTTGAGAGGGAAAAGTAGGGAGGGTACGTAGTACTTTAGTAGAACCCATATATACTCGTTTAAGCTAAAAATGAGGAAAAGAGGGATACTTCTTTGTCTCCTTTAATGCATTTGGTGAAATGATAAAGATTCAATCACTTATGGTAAGACACCAAAAAGGGATTAGCGAAAATGAATTTCAACAAAACTAACTATATTATATTTTCATTTTAATCTTCAAATTGGGAAGGTGTTGCCACTCAGCTAAATCATCTGCAAAATAGTTGTTTTAACTTAATAATTTAAACTTTCACATCTCTTTAGAAATGTAGTTATGTTGAAAAATTGTAAATTTTGAAACCTAAGTTACTTTAAATTAGTTAAATACTCAATGAAATGAATTTATAATATATAAATTATAACCAGATGTGTTGGAGGTAAAAACATTTTATAATATATAAATGAGTGTAAACTTCACATTATAAGTCGGTTTTATAAGGTTGAGTTAGACTTAAAGTCCATTTTTAATATGGTATCAAAGTCATTTTATCATAGTGAGAGTTTGTTGGACGAATTAAGTCACAGATAACTATTGAACCACTTATTATATAGTCTCATCACAAGTTGTGGAGATTCCACATCGACTAAAGAGATAAATTTATTTCATAATATATAAGTGAGTACAAATCTCACCTTATAAGTTGGTTTTATAATGTTGAGTTAGGCTTAGAGTTTACTTCTTAATAAGATAACGAGAATGAGTTGGCTGAAACATGTGTGAATGGTTGCAAATTTTTGAATAATTGTAAATTTGACCTCTTGTCTTTAAGGTTGTGAATGAAAATAAATAAATGAAAAACCTTCCCATTCAACCCTTAAATTTACATGTAATTATTGTTATGAATTAAGCCTAATGCATTTGCATTAGCTTGTACTGGTGCACCAAAGTATACTTTTCATAACAATATATGTATCTAGTTGGGGATGATGTTGATACATTTGTAGGGTTCCTTATTAGGTATATAGGTGAAGATGATGAAGTGAAGTTGGAAATGAAGATGCATGATTGCAATTGTTGAAAACCAAAACTATATATTTAAAGTAAAACCTGGAAGCCAGGTCAATGACCTAGCTTGTGGTGGTAACAATCATATTCTATCTATAGAGCCCTCATCACATCTTTTTCCCTCATACCAATTAACTCAAAAAAGTTTTAATGTTGCATAATAATGCAACACATTCCAAACCACAAAAACTTGTTAAATATCATATAAAACCAACAAATTCTAATAATATCTCACCAAAGAAATAATTCATATATTCTTTATTATTTATTCGAGTATGGGAGTACTATAAGGTACGAACTCAAGTTTATGAAGGCCATTTCGTCTTGTATTATATATATACTCTTTTGGTAAAAATATATCTATAAGAACATTTTTTATACACAAGATTTTTTTAATATCTTTCTTGTACAACATAATAATAAAGTTACCAAATTGAATAACTTTTATCCTAAAATGTAAAAAAAGGTTTGTAATAAAATTGAATTTAGTTATAAAGTATATTGAAAAGAATATATTAAACAATAATTGTGCACACATTAGGTAAAAAGTGAATGTGTATGTAGGTAAGATTGAGGGAGATATGGTGGTGTAGTTATAGGCAAAAAGAAGTGTTTGTAATGTGTGGATTTGGTGGCGAAGGGAAAGGTTGTTGGCAGAACAGAACCATGTGAAAATTGTACGAAGCAGATTCGCGAATTATTTGGTCAAATAAAAGAAAATTCCAAGGAGGAGTGTCCCATCCAAGTGTTTGTGGGATTGTCTCTTATTAAAGTGTTGTTAGATGCTTAGATATTTTGTAATCTTCAATCTACACCTACCCAAACGGATATCAGACCTCATCAAAACTCTATATCTATGCTCCAACTTCAAATAATTCTAAATCCAACAAATTTAGGCTCATCCACTCTTATTTAATGTCATTTTTTTTCTATTTAATAAAAAAAATCATGAAATAGAAATAATTTTATAAATTAAAAATAATTAGTTGTTATATTGACTAAATTAGAGACTAGTTTAAAGACTAATTTTTTGTTTTGTTTTTAAATTAGTTTATATTATTATTAAATGTTTTTTAAATTGGTATCTAATTAGCAACCAATGTTTTTGCTACCAAATTTAGAATCTAAATAATTGGTAGTTAAAACTTTGGTAACTAATTATATACCAATTTAGAAACTATTTAACAATAATAAAAGTTAATTTAGAAACTATTTTTTTTTAGTTTATAAAATGGTCTCTAATTTAGTCACAAACTCATTATTTTTTATCTCTAAATTTGGTTTCTATTTCATGATTATCTCGTAGTGTTTCAAAGATTTTTTTAAAAAACTTTATATTAAAAATAATAATAAATATGTATTGTTTTAAAAAATTAACAAAAAAATTAATTTAAATTTTTAGTTGTATTAGGTATGACATATAAATTCTTATATATATATATATATATATATATATATATATGATATGTTTTAATGAAATAATATCATTTTAAAATATATAATCATTATTTTTTTTAAATAAAGTAAGTAGTGTACCACTTAAGTTAATCTAGTTTTATTAAAATCACGATTTAATCAAATTAATTCAAAATTAACATAATTTAATTTAAGGTTGTTTTTTCATAATGGTCTAACATATTTAATGTATTATGTTGAAGATCTTACATTAACTATAGATAAGAACATTTCATAGTATACAAAGTGAGTGTGAATCTCACTTTATGAGCTGATTTTATAAGGTTGAGTTATGCTTAAAGTTTATTTTTTAATATGAATCAGAATCATTTAGAGTTTATTCTAATGAGAGTTTGTTGAGTTTATCAATAGGTGCAAACATTGTTTTATGAGCTGATTTTATAAGATTGAATTAGACTTAAAATACACATTTTAATTCTTAATATGTTTTTTAGTTGACTCATTAAATCATACCTTAAGTTTTTCTTATTTAGTAAGGTTTAGGAGAGTGCAATCTAAACTACCAATACACGATGATACTTTAGACTTTAGTCTCAATAAATTTAGCCTAATTAATACTCACGAACATTATTTCATGAATATATTAAGTATTATGAAAATTAATTTCAAATAAAACATATTTGCTCAAGGAACACCGACATGAGTACTTCTAAATCCATCATCAATCAATTTACCAATATTTTTTCGTATATGTATTTGCTTGAAAACTTTATCAATAAAATGGAGTTCAACCAAACTTCTTTCATTGAATTTTTTTCACAAAAATACCAATATGCATAAAACCACCTTTTCAGTTGCCCTATTTTTCTTGGCTTATTCATGCTTTGAGGGATGAAAATCTAGATTCGAATGGGCTAACTCTATGTGAGGAGAAAAGAAATAGTAAAATGTTGGTCTCAAATCAAAAGCAAGGTTTTATATATTACATATTTTAATTTGGTTGTGAGGAGAAAACAAATAGTAAAATGTTGGTCTCAAATCAAAAGCAAGGTTTTATATATTACATATTTTAATTTGGTTTTAAGACTAAGTTGACACTTTTCAATTACTTGTAGATATGTAAATCAAGTTTATTTTATTAAATTTTTTATATTGATTTTTTTTATAAAAGCTCTTTTATATGTTAGGGATTACTATGAAACTTGACATTTCAATTAGGCTCACACCTCAAGTAACAACAATCATCTGACACCACATGAAAAAATATTATTAAAAGAAAAAGGAAATGAAATACAAGAAAATATAGGGAAACTAGACCAAAACTCATATATTAATAAAAATGGTACATAGTATACCTATTAATAAAGAATTATAAGAAAAGACTAGATAAAAACATATTATACCAATGAAAATAGTCTTTATGAATAAATCCTAAGTTAGCAAGCTTATCAGCACATGCATTTCCTTCATGAAAAATGTGAGAAACTCTAAACCTGATTTTTCCACAATAGTTAAGACAAATATTCTACCAATTGCAAACCATATAAGGAATATTAGTCCTGATTTTGGCTGTTATGTACGAAATTTTTTTGTAAATAAATTGAATTTTTCTTGTAGTTATTGAGAGTTTGTTTGTCTCTTATATTAAAAGTTACCCAAAACATACCCAGTTTTATTAGTCTCGGTTGATGATTGAAGCCATGTGATAGTTCATTTTGACAATCCAAAAAAAACTCAACAATATGTGACTTTTCACTAAGGTGTTTAAACCTAAATACTTTTGACCCCCCAAAAAAGTACCAAACAAGCACAAATCCTACATAAAAAATATGGTATATTTTTTCAATAAAATCTGTAAGACATGTCTGAAACCCATGTACAAAGACAACCATTTTCAACAGACAAACAGTTTTTTTGTGGTGAAAATTTCTTGCCTAAAATATAATAGTTGAGGCTAATTAGGATGCTGTGTGAACCTATATCCTCAATATGTCTCGGTAATGAATTTTCACTTGGAAAACTCCATGGTACATTGTTCAATAATCACAAAATAAAAAATTAAGTAAATAAGATAATCACATAGACATGTAATATTTCACCATAGAGGTTTTGTTAAGACTCAGATAGTATAAAATCAAATAATTTAAACATATTGTACGACCTTAGCCAGTTCTGTTTTGATCATAATAAATATAACTAATTAACTTTGAACTTGTTAATTAAATATTGTTAATTAAATAAAAGTGTACTTAGATATATTTAGTTAATAAAATATGAAGATAAAACCGTCTAAATGACTAAAAGAATTTAATAAAAAAAAACTAATTAAAACTTGTTCACTCTTATCTCTATTAACAAAATTATCTCATAAATATCTTTACATGTTATCATATAGGATTCTTATATACACAAATCGACATCTGACATAGTATTATTTTGTAAAGATATTATAATATGAAACAAAAATTACTTTATAATGGTTTTACATCCAAATATATGAAATGTATATTAATAGGCAAACAAATTAAATACTCTATCACACCTAGGTAAAGGAAATATTTTTTATAGATATACTTTGTGTTTATGTTGCACCGTATTTTATTTTCTTATCTTTAGCAACAAGTATAATAATATCAAGACTTTCTAAAGAAGAAACTAGAGAAAAAAAAAAGAGCAAATAGCAAGTAATTATACTTATCAAAGATGTCACAAGAATATGATCAGAATTTCCAAAGAACGCTAAGAACAAAAATTCATCTATAATGGTCATATTTCCAAGTACCTATAAAAGATAGAGAGCGCCAAACTCTTAAAACATGAATTCGAAAAGCTACAATAATCTTTATATAATTGTGAGAGAAACATTTCTTAATATCCTTCATTATATGACCATAAATCTCAGTCAAAAGCATCTTATTGCTTATTTTCTCACCATGTTATTATTGTAGGTTCTTTAATAATTTCTGTATAGCTCACCATTATTTACCTCTAGGAATTTTATGACTATCAAATTAAAATAATTAAGATATATTTGGTCACCGTAATGTTAATAAATTATACTCAGAACAAATAGGTATGATATAACAAAGTCTAAATGAAGTATTTTAAATAAAGTACACAAATTGAGAAACGAAAATTTTAATTTTTCTCGAATGAGGTTGGAACAAAGAGAATGATTAAATTAATCTTTGGTCGGTTAGTCGACCTGAGCGTTACTTTTTCTTCTTCGGACGAACTCTTGCTACTCTCACTCTTTCATTCCTCCTCTCCTTGGACTCAGATTCGAATGATACCTGTAAAAGACACTCTGATGCTCAAGTCAAACTCTAACACTCGACACTCAATATTTAGTATTAGATGATTACGTACCTATTAAAAGTATATTAACAAGCGTTGAGTCATTAGCCAATTGTTCTTTGTCATGTCGGTCAATTTGAACTAAATGTCCAGTCATAATCTCGATCGTGCAGACCCTACCGATACACTAATATATGTGTAAAATATTTTAATCAAAAGAGACAATGTTACTAACCATGAACCAAAGTCTAAAAATTGAATGGATTCTACAATGAAAGGTTCACATAAATTGGTATACTAAAAATTAATGCATCTTAAAGAGCAACAAAAAGAGTTATGAGTTTTGAACGATTCTAGAGATTTAAGTTATGACCATGGGGTGATAAAGAGTTTAACAATTGTGATGGTCCTGCACACTTAGAAGTGGAAGACAAGACTTGGAGACGAGACAAGTGTGGCATGTGCACGAGCATGACTTTGATAGCTACAAGTTTGAAAGCCAGAAGCAAAATTTAGGTGTTGAAGAAATTTGAAAGTGAACTTCTGATAACTACGTAGTGTGTAATTATAAGATTAAATTAAATTTAAAGTTCAATCTCCATAAATCTAATTTTCCACTAAATTATATTCTTTTAGTTTAGAATTAGGATATTTGTCATGATTATATTACTTAAAGATAAAATATATCTATATATAATGTAAATTACGATGGACAATAATTAGTAGGAAATATTTTATGGATAACTAAACTTTTTAAGTAGTGAGTTTGGGAAGGAAAAATGTTGGAAAAAAATTATTGATTAATGTTGGTTTTTTGACCATCATGAGACTTTTTTTTAATTTTTATTAAAATGGGGTCGCTTTTAAGAAAATTACAAATTTGGGCAAGTCGTGCTAACTTGACACGACTTCATATGTATAAGTCGTGTCAAGTTGACACGACTTTGTCACGTCAACATGAAGTCGTGCCAAGTTGGCACGACTTGTGCCACGTCAACCTGAAATCGTGTACACGATTTTGTCCGTTATATATATATATATATATATATATATATTTATTTATTTATTTATTTATTTTTATTTTTTATTTTTTTTTTTAAATTTCTTGTAACATTTTCTTGTTTATATATTGAGTAGTAAGTTATATAATGTTTAAAATTAATTTGATACATAATTTTCTAAGGGTGTTAGTTTTAAGCAACCAAAAATTGGATAATCGTTATGGATCATGTTTGATGGTAATGTAATATATTAATTTGATTAATAAAAAATATGAAAAAATTGTTATTGCATTTGGAAATAAATAGAGAAATGAAAATTAATTATTCAGAAAATAAATAGAGGATTGTGGGGAGTTTCAAGCTATACATCTGTCTTGTTGACACGTAATTGTTGTTTGCTCATTTTCATTTACAACTAACGACATTTGTGGCCTTAGAGTACAGTCTCCACAATATTTCCAAGGCTTATAAGGTCCAATTTAATCCCATTCGAAATCAGGATTATTTTTTCTACTTACACGGGACCGAATTTCTTACCTAACCCCATGATGCGTCGACAACACTCAACGTATTTGTAACGAAATGGATAATTCAATTCCAAATAAACCAAAAAAATGTTCATATTGTAGAACCGAAGGTCACAATAGAAGTAATTGTCTGCATATACAAACTTGATAATAAAATTCAATTTCAAGTTTGATTATTAATTTCCTCATTTTCTTTACCTATGCATTTATTCATTCATAAAAAAATTATTTATCAAATTAATTTTAAATATTACATAACTTATAATTTTAATTATAATTAAATAATTACAATATATATTTATTTAAAAATAAGAAAAAAAATGACGTGGACAAAGTCCTGCCAACTTAACACGAGGCAGAAGTCGTGCCAAATTGGCACAACTTCAAGTTGACGTGGCTGAAGTCATGTCAAGTTGACACAACTTCTACATATGAAGTCGTGCTAACTTGATACGACTTGTCTAAATTTGTAATTTTTTTAAAAGTTATCCCCTTTTTGATAAAAAAAAACCTTTATGGTAAAAAAACCATTAATGTTTTACTATAAGAAATGGAGAGGGTGTGGTAGGTTGAATGAGTCGTTCCACCTAAATTTAAAAATATTTGCTTTTAAATTAAGAAAATAAAAAATCTATTTTTTTTCATATTTTGAATCCCGTAAAGAAGATGGATAAGAAGTCATTTATGTAAATATAATATATTTTCATTCTAAAAAAAAAATAATAATAATAGATTTGACTACCTTTATATAAATGAAACCAGTTTTAATACAAAAATACAAATTTAACAATCATTTAACGAAGCAATTTTTTTTTATGCAAAATATAAAATTAATAAATTCCACGACCATTCATTTGAATTGGATCTTGATTCGAAACATTAACGACAAATTCAACCATCATTCATGTAAATAAAACGAATTCAGACTTAAAAATAAAAGTACGATCTTATTAAGGAATAATGAACTTTAAATTTAACTTAATTTTATAAAATAAGATGAACTTTGCTCCCATTTACATACTATAAATGTTCTTATCTCTAATCAATGTGTGATATCTAACACACTCCCTTACGTTGAGATCTATCAACACATGTGTGATACTGTATATTTATGGGTGGTCCGTTAGCGGCCCAACAACAGGTAGTCTGATAAGCCCAAGAAACTTTCGCTAAGATATTATCTTAAGATATGAACTTTAAGTCTAACTCAACCTTACAAAACTAGCTTGTAAAGTGAGGTTTGCACCCACTTTTTTTTTATCTGCAATGAACTAATTACATTAAAAAAAATGGGACAATTAATGAATGCCCCAACCCATATACACAAAAGAGGCCAGATACCTCCAAGCAAAAACTCATTACAACCCAGTAACATACCATCACAAAAACATATATACATGTTATGCAACTTGTGAAAGAAATGACTTAAACATAAAAACCTAACTAGAAGCCCAAAACATCGCATAATGATGCAGCAACCAACAAAGACCAAAACCACAAGTTGTCGTTGAACAACATTTTTGCACTACTGACTTAGTTTCCTTGGTAGTTTGCAGTTGTGGCAACCAAAACTCAGGAAGCACTACGTTTCATTTTGTTATGTGTTCCACATGCATTAGCTACAAAAGTGCAATAGCTCAAAATCCAAAAGTGCTAGCAATATCAACCCTCTAACCTCACCAACAGAATCCAAAAGCATGCTTGTGAGGTTTGCAACCACTTATATACTATGAAATGTTCTTATCTCTAGTCGATATGGAATCAGCTTTTCAGGCCACCAATATCAGACTATCCATAAATATATAATCTCACGTATGAATTAGAGGGTCTCAACGTGAGAGATGTGTCTTAGAGATCCCATATCGACTAAATATAAGAATTTCTCATAGTATATAAGTGGGTGCAAACTTCACTTTAGAAATCAATTTAAAGTGGTTTCTATTATTAATAAAAATTTATAAAATGGTTTCTACATTTGTATCTAAATTAGTTACCTGAGTTTTAGCGACTAATAGTTTAGATTCTAAATTAGTCTCTAAAAGACTAATATAGAATATAAGGTAATAAGTAGCTAAAACCTTGGTAGTTAAGGGTTAGATACCAATTTAGAAACCATTATATAAATTTGTATTAATAATAGAAACTACTTTAGATACTAATACTTTTTTTAGTTTATGAAATGATTTCTAATGTAATCAAATAGTAAATAATTATTTTGATCTCTAAAATTAATTTCTATTTCATGATTTTTCTTGTAGTGTGTGGTATATTAAATTAATTTTTTAATAGTTATTGACGTCAGACAATCGGCTTTCCTTGAAGGAAGGGGTTTGTTGGACAGTGTGCTAGTAGCTAATGAGGTTTTGGAAGAATATAAAAGAAAGAGAAAGAGTTGTGTTTTCTTCAAAGTTGACTATGAGAAGGCGTACGACCCGGTTAGTTGAGACTTTATTTATTATATGCTTTGAGGTTGGGTTTTTGTGATCTTTAGATTCGTTGGATAAAGGGCTGTTTAGAATCCGTGTCTGTTTCAATTCTTGTGAACGGTAGCCCAACTAAGGAGTTCTTTCCTAAGAAGGGTCTCCGTCAAGGTGATCCGCTAGCTCTGTTTCTCTTTCTTATTGTGGCGGAAGGGTTGGTCGGGGTGTCAACGATGACTGAAGAAAAGAATTTGATAGACAGTTTGGAGGTTGGCAGGGATAAAGTGGAGGTAAATATGTTACAGTATGCAGAAGGTACTCTCACTACAAGAAAAACGCGAATTACGTACATAAAATTTGTAGTGACCAAAGAATATTTAACAACTACCCCAAACAAATTCTTTAGTATTATTATGATTTTTATTATACTTATTATTATTAATAATATTAAAAATATTGATAATATAAATATAATATTAATAATATAAATAGAATATTAATAATATGAATACTAATAATATTAATAATAATAATAATAATAATAATAATATTAATAATATATTAATAATATATTAATAATATATTAATAATAATATTAATAATAATAATAATAATATTATTATTATTAATAATATTATTAATAATAATAATATTAATAATAATAATAATATTAATAATAATAATAATAATATTAATAATAATATTAAGTATAATAAAAATGATAATGTGACCAAAGAACTTGTCTGGTAGTGGATCAGTTGTGTCAGGCTTTACATGAGGTTATAATGGATTTGGGAGAGGCGGATAGGTGGGTTTAGAAGGTAGGGGTTCTTCACGTTTTCAGTTAACTCTGCCTATATTCTTGTTAGGAGGGATCGTGAGGTGGAATTTTCTCCGGTAATCAGTAAGTTATGGAGATGTAAAGCCGTACCTTCTGCTTTATTTACTGCTTGGAGGGTGCTGGAGAATAAGATTTCTACTAGGGTCAATTTGGAAAGGCGAGGGGTGTTGGTTGAAAGTTCTTTGTGTTGTCTATGTGAGAAGGAGGACGAGTTTTACCACCATTTGTTTTTCGATTGCAGTTTTGCTTGGCAGGTTTGATGTTTTTGTTTTAAGTGACTGGGAGTGTCGTTTGTGTCTCACATTGATCCTATGTCAAACTTTGCTCAGTTCAGGATGAGTCTGTCTTCAAATTCGATTAATGACGTGTGTAGTACAATTTTGGTGGAGGTTGTGAGTGAAATCTAGAATCACAAGAATTCTATCATTTTCAATAAGGGTGTGACTGATACGTCAGAAGTGTGTGCAATGGTGCAAGTAAAAGTTTGGTCTTGGATTTTTCTAAAATCTCGTTCTGTTTCATTTTCCTTCTCTAGTTGGTGTTTAGAACCGAGGATGGTTACTTGATGTATTTTAGGTTTTTTAGTACGGTTTGTTATTGTATTTTTTGTATAAGGGTTGAACCACCCCTGAATTGGTTCGTATTTATTTATTTGTTATTGCTGATAAAAAAAGTTTTTAATGTGATAGATGTTTTGTATGTAAAAGAAATTGTTTGGTAATTTGGTAATTTTCTTTATTCTCAAATTACTTAAATTGCGGAGTGATAAACGTGAGGAGATTCGGGTAGATGTATCCTTTTTCGATCATGCTAATCTCTTCGTTAAATAAAGTTTGTTAAATTTAGTTTTGATTAAAAATGTTATAGTATTTTATACCGTGAAACAATTGAAATAGTATTCTAAAAAGAATTTTGAAAATAGTTACTAGAAAGTAATGACTTTGATTAGTATGATAATAGGAGCTTAATACATGGACCTCTTTATTTATTTCCTAACAGACACCAACCTGAAGTGGTGGATTTTATTGGGGAATGCATGTATTAGAAGAAATGGACAACTTTGAAGCCATTATTATGATTGTCCTACTCTTTCCTCGCTGGTCTCGAGGAACGAAATGAAAGAATGAAGGTTGTTTGAAGCATTGGTTTCGTCTGCAAAATTGCTTTGCTTCCAGTTCTTGAGAAGTTCATCAGAGCACACGGGATAAGGTTGGTCGGAACAAGGAGAGAATAACTGGTTGTCGTTGTTGTTGTTGTGAACAGCGTTGGTAGTACAGGTGAAGTTGTAGATATTGGAGAAATCGGAGTCCAGAAGATCAGACAAGCAGATATCCCCCACGTTGAAATCTGTGAGCATGTCTGTTGAGAGCTCTTTTTCTTCATTGGGAAACGACAGGAACCCATTGTTGTTCGTAGTGAGTTCCATTTGGTCACTTACTACAGCATCCACAATCCTTTCTTCTTCTTCTTCTTCATGTTCTTCTTCTTGTTCCTCTTCTTCCTCGGACTTGTTGGGCAGTTGCAGCATTGATGGGTGAGGGAAAAATACCTTAGTGCACTTGGTGGCTTTTGTACGGACGAGGTGGGAATCTTTAGGAAGAGACATTGGATTCTGTGTGCTGTTTTCATTGCTTGGTCTACGACAAGTGGTTGAGGTTTTGTGACCATCTTTCACCTTTTTACCTAAATTGGTGTTCCAATAATTCTTTATTTCATTGTCTGTTCGTCCTGGAAGCCTCCCTGCTATTAAAGACCATCTACACACAAAATCACACATTCAATCAACATCTTACTATTTATGTCCAACACCCTTCTCCTCAATCTCTCTCATATGTACCACAATAAAATGAAGCATCTTTATATGCAAACATCTTTTTCAGTGGACACCTTCTAAACATTTCATTTTTATCAGATCATATTCATTAACTATTACTTTCTCTCTCATCAACATTTTGAGTGTCCTTCAAATTTTTTCTTAAGAATAGTGATAATGTTGTACTGTCCAACCAGTTTTCTTATAAATCTCTCTATATTTTCTTTATTGTCTTAGTAAAACACATTGAAAATTAGTAGAAAGATGTGTGGAAGGATTTAGAATGAGAGTAGTGTTACTATGACACTCTCCCTAGACACACTTATTTTAATATATTTTATTTATTATAAACTGAAATTAATTGCAGGCTTTGAAAAAAATATACATTCTATATATATTAAAATTCTTTAATTTTGAATAATTTAAATTCATTAATGTAGGTAACCGATTTACCTAACATTATTGTAAGAAGGAAGAAGTTAAGGTAATAAATTAAGATAGGGAAATGGAGACCTGTTTCCCAGGAGTTTGTGGAGTCTGATAATGAGCTCTTCTTCATCTGAGGTTATATTGCCTCTCTTAATATCAGGTCTGAGATAATTGAGCCATCGAAGTCTGCAACTTTTCCCACATCTTTTCAAACCTGCATGCATGTAAGTATTCACTATTTAAAAACTAAATTATAGCATGAGGGAAAGAAGCAAAGATGAGATTTATGATTGTGTTGTGATTAAGGTAAAGAAGGAACCTGCTCTTTTGGGAAGGTTTCTCCATCTTCCTTCCCCATGGACCCTAATGTATTCTCTGAGGATTTTGTCTTCATGAGCTGTCCAAGCACCTCTATTCAAACCCTCCTTTGAACAACAAGGGCTTCTCCCCATCTTTCTCTCTCTCTCTTTCTCTCTCCTTGTGTGTGGTGCTCTTCTATCTAACTTTGAAATTTTGGCAGTGTGGATACTTATACAGCAATTACTTTATTATTATCTTTTTGGTGTGGTCCAACTTTTATATGATCTCAATCTTGCAACTGAGTAAGAAAGTAAGTGACAGAAGATTACACGTCATTCACGTTGCATATGTGCATTTGATCTCATTTGTCCTCTCAAAACGGACCAATCTTAGAATTTTGGACCAAATGATTCCTCCAAATCATTGATTGCATGCATGTGTTTAACATATCCAGAGACTCTGCTACTCTTCTGAGATTACATAAAAATATAATAGACATTTCTCATAAATAAATAATTATTATTAAATTAAATTAAAGATCATTTTAAAAGATTAAAAAAATTATTGATATATAAAGTAGTTCTAATATTAATAAAAATTTATAAAGTAGTTTTTAAATTGGTATTTAACCATTAATTAACAAGGTTTTAAGTACTAATATTTTAGATTCTAAATGAGGCTCTAAAACACTAATTGAGACCAATTTAAAATATAAAATTTTAGTAGTTAAAATTTTGATAGCTAATTTAGATATCAATTTAAAAATTATTTTATAAATTGTTATTAATAATAAAAATTATTTTATATACAAATGATTTTTAAGTCTATAAAATAGTATCTAATTTAGTTAATATTGTGACTAATTATTTTTTATCTCTAAATTTAGTTGTTATTTAATGAATTTCTTGTAGTATATATATATATATATATATATATATATATATTTAAAATTAATTTTACTAAAATAGTTTTTTTTAATAAATGTATTTTTTATTTCACTTATTCAGTATGTAAGTGATTTATGTAAAGATAAATTGATAATACTTTATAAACTACAGAATAAATTATTTTTGAACAAATTAAAAAAAATACTAAAATTACAAATAATTTGGGATGAAAAGTATTATCTATTATTGATTTTATTTAAGCATGTTAATTGCATTATATTATATTATATTATTATTAATCTTATATTTTTTTAAGTGTTTTTTTATGCTTTTGAGTGAAGATGTCTATTAGCCTTATTTAGTTAAAGTTGTATATATCAAAGTAACTATACTTTTTTGCCAATAAAAATATAATAAATAATTATTTTACTATTGCTACATTTTAAAATTTTGATTAATTGTGCTCAATTTATAAAATTAAAAAATACTAACTTAAAAAATGTTGATATGATTTGTGTCACTAATTATTAATTAGAACAGGATAATTTATTCTCTCATAAAATAATATTTTACTAGAAAAATAGAGTATTCTTTTAGACGATATTTTTTTTTATCAGCCAAGTGAGCCTCCATTATGTAATATGTTGATGTTATCTTTTTTCGTTATTCAGTTTGTTTATATTTAGATGCTTTTTTTTTTATCACTTTATTTGGTTGAGATTGGTCCTTCTCAGGTGTTTAGTAGGTCCATTTGTTTTTCTGTGTCCTGATTTTTATTGTTGAAACAGACAGGTTGGATTCTTAAGATAACTTTTGTAATAAGGTTAGAGTATTCAATAAAATACGTACTCTCATTTATTTATTCTTTAATTATCGATAAAAAAATAAAATGAATAAATAAGGATATTTAAAGGATATCTCAATCCTTTTACAAAAAATTTCTTCATATAAACTTCCAAGACTAAGAACGGTTAGATGAGTTCCCTCAAAACAAAATTTTTAACATCATGAAACTTATATAAAAAAACATTGTACTAACTTATAATTGTTTTTATTAAGAAATATATAAGTTATCATATGATATTATTAGTCGTTATATGACTTAATTTGTTATTAAGAAAATTATATATCAATTATCATATGATATAATTAGTTATTATGTGACATAATTATTTGATTGAATAGACATAATTAGGTTTTATATTTTTGTTCAGTAGTTACAATTTTATTTGTATATATATACTACACTCCTTCAATGAGAAATCATCCAATTTGAAACCAATCTTTTTATTCTTGACATGGTATCAGGACACGATCTTGGTGCTCTTGATTGTCAAAATTTTCATACTTTCTAAAAACACTCATATTGCCAACGCAGACAATTCGAAGGGTTCTAAATCAGATATCAAAACCATTGATCCCTCACACCCATTCTATATTCATCATTCAGATCAACCAGACCATGTCTTGGTTCCTATCAAATCAAATGGCATTAACTATCAACCCACAACAAACATGATAGAATCCCAAGAAGTATCTGATTCAACTTCATCTAGTGTAGCACAAGAATTCACCGCGGAGCAAATTCAAAATTTGGTTCAAGCAATCAATGCATTAAATCAAAATAATTTTGGTAATGCTGATGCATACACAAATGTCGCAGGTTTGATTTCATCAACTCTTGTGTTGGTTAATTCTAGTAGCGCAAGTTCTTGGATTTTGGATACCGGCATCATGGATCACATTGTTTCCCACATGTCTCTTTTAACTGAACCCAAATATTCCAATATTACAAGTGTCAATTTACCGAATGGTGCTACGACACAAGTCACACACACTGGTACCATTTTTTTTAATCCCAAACTCACTTCAAAATGTCCTATGTGTCCCATCTTTTAACTTGAACTTGATTTCAGTCAGCAAACTCACAAAAGACCTAAATTGTTGCATTCTATTCTTTCTTGAATTTTGTATTTTGTATCACAAACACGCCTGCCTTTTCCCAAAAGCTCGATAACCACAAAATTTCCTTTTTCACTTTTACATTGTGATATCTGAGGTCCTCATAAAATTCCTACACACATTGGTTTTCATTACTTTCTTACAATTGTTGACGATTTTTCTCGTTGCACATGGATTTTTCTCATGCATCATAAATTAGAGACACAATTATTATTGACTAATTTCATACAATTCGTCAAAAATCAATTTCAAATAAATGCTCGAACAATAAGAGTGGATAATGGCACAAAATTTATTCTTCTTCGTAGTTTTCTTCAAAATAAAGGAATTGAGCTCCAAAATTCTTGCATTCACACTCCACAACAAAATGGAGTTGTTGAACGAAAACATTGACACATTTTGAATGTTGTTTGTTCTCTCATGTTTCAATCAAATGTCTCACTTGAATTCTGGGGGGAATGTGTCTTAACTGCAGTTTACTTCATAAACCGAAGTCCAACACCATTGTTATCCAACAAATCTCCATTTGAGGTCTTATATAACCGCCCTCCTTCTCTTGCACATTTATGGGTCTTTGGTTGTGAATGTTACGCGACTAATGTTCACCCTCAACAAAAATTTGACCATCGTGCATCTATTTATGTCTTCATAGGGTATCCATGGCCAAAGGGGTATAAATTTTTTTATTAACAAACCAAAAAATTATCTATCATCCGTGACGTATATTTTCAAGAAAATATTTTCCCTTTTCATTCCAAATCTTTTCAGTTTCCTTAAAATTCATCACCATATTTTCCTCTACCTCACAACATTTCCTTCAATACATCGATTCAACTGATATCCTCTCCTGATTTTTCTCCCAATTCCACGCTTTCCTTACTTGATCACAATCCCGAATCACTTATACCTTTCTCTGATGTCGATATTCCAGAATCCTCATCCCAGAAACAACCATACCATCCTCATCTCATTCTCCATTGCCCAATCCGTCTCCTTCCTCACCTTCTGCGACGTTAGAACCCTCTAATCCGTCACCAATTTCGACCCTAGATCAACCTCCTCTCCATCATTCCACTCGTCATATTCAACCTCCTGCATGGCAAAAATACTACGACATATATTCCCACGTTAATAATTCTTCGATGCAATCAAGTTCTCGTAAAGGTACAAGGCATGCCCTTTCTTCTCATTTGTTTGATTTTCGTTTTTCTCCTCATCATCGTGCCTTTATAGCCCTCTTAACAGTACAAAAAGAACCATCTTCCTTCGAGCAAGTTGATTGTGATCCACTTTGGTGTCAAGCCATGTCTGTTGAACGTCAAGCTCTAGAACGCAACAACACATGGCAAATGCTTTCTCTTCCACCGGGGCATAAACCAATTGGTTGTCGCTGGTATATAAAATCAAGTATAATTTTGATGGGACCATTGAACGATATAAAGCTCGTTTGGTCGTCAAGGGCTTCACTCAGGTTGAAGGTATAAACTATAATGAAACTTTTTCTCCTACTCCCAAGCTCACCACTCTTCGTTGTTTATTAACTGTTGTTGCTTCCCACAACTGGTATACCCATAAACTTGATGTGTACAATGCATTCCTTCATGGGATATTATAAGAAGAGGTGTATATGACTCCACCTCTTGGTCTTCGCCGACAGGGGGAGAATCTGGTATGTCGACTTCACAAATCTATTTATGGTTTAAAACAAGCATCACGAAATTTGTTCTCAACTTTTGCAGCTACTGTTAAATCTGCTAGTTACATACAATTAAAGGTGGATTATTCAATTTTTACCAAATCTCAAGGTAAATTTTTTTACTGTTATTCTCATTTACGTTAACGACATCCTTTTGACTAGTAATGATTTACATGAAATCAAGCTACTCAAAAGTCATATGCTTAAACATTTTCTTATTAAAGACCTCCACTACAAGAAAAACATGAAATAGAAACCAATTTTAGAAACAAAAAAAAAAATAGTTGCTAGAAACTAAAAAAAACTTGGTTTCCAAATTAGTTTTTATTATTGTTAAATGGTTTCTAAATTGATATCTAATTAGCAACCAAGGTTTTAACTACCAATTATTTAGTTTCTAAATTTGGTAGCAAAAACCTTGGTTGCTAATTAGATACCAATTTAGAAACCATTTAACAATAATAGAAACTAATTTAGAAACCAAAAAAATTTTAGTCTCTAAAATGGTCTCTAATTTAGTCACTATAACAACTAATTATTTTTTGTCACTAAAAAATAGTTTATATTTCATGATTTTCTTGTAATGCTCAGTAAATTGAAATATTTTATGGGGATAGAATTCTCTCGTTCCAAAAGAGGGATCTTTATGTCTCAAAGAAAATATGCATTGGATATTTTACAAGACAGAGGATTGTCAGGTGTGAAGCCAAAAAAATTTCCAATGGAGCAAAACTTGAAACTGACAAATGAGATGGTGAAATACTTCATCATTCGAACAAGTATCGGAGAGTGGTTGGAAGATTAATATACTTGACAGTTACCAGACCTGACATAGTATATTCAATACGTACCCTTAGTCAATTCATGAACACACCCGAAAGCCTCATTGGGCAGCGTTGCGGGTTCTTAGATATATTAAAGGGACGCCACGTCAAGGTCTTTTTCTACCATCTGAAAATAACTTAACTCTTAATGCATATTGTAATTCGGATTGGGGAGGATGTCATACTACAAGGCATTCTGATTCTGGTTACTGTGTTTTTCTCAGATCATCACTTATCTCTTGGAAATCGAAGAAACAAACAAATGTATCACGTTCGTCGGCAAAAGCAGAATATAGAGCAATGGAAAAATACTTGCCTGGAATTGGCTTGGTTGAGATATATACTTTAGGATTTGAAGGTTGAATTGTACAAACCGGCTTCGTTATTTTGTGATAATCAAGCAATTTTACATATTGTAGCTAATCCAGTTTTTCACGAACGTACAAAACACATTGAGATTGATTGTCACATAATTTAGGAAAAACTCAAGCAAGTGAGATTCCTCCATGTTATGTTTCTACAAATATGCAATTGGCAAACATTTTTACAAAAGCACTTGGCAGAGAGCAATTTGAGTTTGTATGCAGTAAGTTGGGAGTTCTTGATTTACAGTTTCCAACTTGAGGGGAGTATTGGAGAATATATCAGTTATCATATGATATTATTAGTCATTATATGAGTTAATTAGTTATTAAAAAATTTATATATATATATATATATATATATATATATCAGTTATTATATGATATAATTAGTTATTATGTGATATAATTAGTTATTATGTGACATAATTAATTGATTGAATAAACATAATTAGATTTTATATTTTTGAACCATTCTCTTTCTTCTTAATAGCTTTATATAATTTAACATAAGAAATTCATCAACCAAAATGTGTACAGTAACAACACCACATAGACAAAGAAGATAAGAATTCATCAAGAAACCATCCAACATTCTGTTAGACGTTAATCATCACTGAAAATGAGCTGATTATGTAGTTGCCAGTATTTAATTAAATAACTGGATAATTATAACTTATCATATATAAATAAAGATTGGTGACATCCATGACCCTAAAATATTATAGATAAATGATACGAGAGAAGATTAATTTTCTTTAAAATCTTATCACCTTTTATCTTATAATTTTGTTAAATTTTTAATACGTCTCTGCTTTCCAGCTGAAAAAATAGTTGAAAATTAAAATGTTAGTTTACAATTGAAAGTTAAAAGTTATTTAACTAACTTCTTAAATTTTAAGCGTTTAATATAAATTATATGTTGAAATAGCTTATATATAAATTTAATTTTTTTTTACAAATTTAAAATGACTAAAATAGATATACTTATATGATATTTTAATATATTTTTTAATTTTATTTTTGATAAAATATATTTAAAATTTGTATATTTTAATTGTTTATTTACAACTAAATTATTTTTATTACATTTAGTTTTAATGAAAGTTTATTTTTACATTATCCAGTGTTAAAATCTTTATTGAGTCATTTATTCAAAGTTGTAGTTTCCCCCGTTAAACCATTTATGAGAAATGTGTTCCCTGAGGTTTTTTTAAACCTCAGGAAAAGCCTTTAAGAACCCTGTTAAATACCATGAGTTTAAGAACATCTGTAAAATACTATGGGTTTCGAAATTTTCGTAAAATGACTTGTCGTTTGAAATAACTCCAGCCCCAATTTCCATTATCTCTAATGATCCTCCTAATTTCTCTCTTTCACCGTAGACACATTGTTCTCCAGCACAAGCTCAATGGTTGTCGACGACAGTTCTAACAAGGAATCACAATTCAGTCATACTTATGTCTATTATATCTAAGGAGAAAACACATTAAATAAAACATTTTCTTCTTCTTACTCCAATATTGTTTCTTCCATCACCTTACTGCCCCAACATGGGTCACAAGTTACTATTACCTAACTCGACAACAACTGGTGTTTATCACTGCTTTATATATCCTAAATAATTGCATTATCTATTAGATGTGGGCTTCAAAGTCATGTGTGTTCTTAGCTAAAGATTGCAAGAACATATATTGCAATGAGAAATTAACTTTATCACTTCTCACTTTTACAGTGAATTATTAGATGCATTTTAAAATAAAGACCTTAATTTAAAATATTTCAAAATTATGAAAATTAAATATTAACAATTATAACTAAAACTAAAGTTGCACATAAAATATACGTACATCAAAAGTAAACAAAATAAGTCAAGTTGTTTGAAGTATGAGCTAGTAACAAAAAAACATAGGAATTATATAAACCAACTACCATCAATCATAAAGAATATGCAAATACTATTGAAATATTTATTATCCAAGATTAGTTGTTGATATACTTATTATTATCTAAGGTTATTTTGATGAGTTTTTAAAATAAATTTTTGAGACTTTAGAAAACTTATTTGTAATGTAAAGTTACATTTTCAAAATTTTAGAGAATTTAGTTGTAAAATATATTAAACTATGTAATTTTTAATTATTTGTTTATAAATAAATAGATTCAATTATATTTATTTATTGAAGTTTGAAAAATCTAGAATGTTTTATGGAAGTTCTACAATAAATCTTTGGAATTTAACAAAGGTTAAAAAAACCTCCGTTATTTTGATGAAATTTTAGAATAAACTTTTGAAATTTAATGAAAATTAAAAAAACCTTGTTAAGGTTTTAGAATAAACTTTTGAAATTTAACAAAGGTTAAAAAACCTTCATTATTTTGCTAAGGTTTTTGAATAACCTTTGGAACTAAACGAATGTTAAAATACCTCAGTTAATTAAATCAATTCATAGGTTATATCAACTTTCATTAAATAATCTCCGTTAAAACCTTTTTTTTTTCTTGTAGTAGTAATTTTATTATTATGTATTCTATTATTAATCTTATATTATATAGCATACATTAAAATACTACCAATCAAGTTTAATATAAAATAAAAATAACATATACTCGAGTAGATGTGGTACTTTTATCTTGTGAAAAAAAAAATTATATATATATAATAAAATTAATAATGCAATTAAGTATAGTATAAATGGAAATAATCAATGTAATATAAAAAAAAGTTACAACTAAAAAATAAATAAAATAAAATTATCATTTATGATTATTAATTAGTATCAGAAGTATAATTATAAAGTAATAAAAGAAATAGTTTGATAGTTAAATACGTATATATATGAGTAATAAAAAGATCGAAAAGTAATATAAAGATAATAAAATTATACGTGATATAAAAATGTAATAAATATTTAAGGGTTTAAGTGATATAAAAAAGTTCAAAGTTAGAAATTAATTTTTGAAAGTATTATTTGAAATAGTGTCTTAAAAGTTAGTAAATATATATTAAAGTTAACTTATTTTACTTAATATACACATATAGAGTGAATAAGATAAAACATTTTTTTTAACTAGTGAAAAATTATAACAAACAACTGAAAATACTTCACAAAGAAGAGTATTGTGATGGAACTATAAAGTGGTCAAACACCTAAAAAGTAGGGTTTTTTTTTTTCAGATAGTGTTCATAGACCTTCAGTTTGACTTAATTCCCGCGTTTTGATGCATGAAACAATCTATCTTCGTAGAATTGTTGTGTTTCATTTTGTCAAAAAGTCTGCACTTTTCTCTGCTTTTAATTAACTTTCTAGCAGAGATTTTATCAACTCTCACACTAAAAAAATTTATTAAATAACACTCGAATTTAAAAACAAAATATAATTAATTATTAAATTAAATATTATTTTAAAAAAAAAATATTAATATATAAAATAGTTTTTATTATTAATAAAAATAATTTTTAAATTAATATAAAAAAATAATTATAAAAATTGTAATTACTAATATTTTAAATTATAAATTAATTTTTAAAAGATTAATAAAAACTAATTTAAAATATAGAAAAATAAATAACTAAAACTTTAATAAATAATAGTTAAATACAAGTTTAAAAACTATTTTATAACTTTTTATTAATAATAAAAATTCTTTTATATATTACTAATTTTTTTAATTTATAAAACAATTTTTAATTTAGTTAAATAATAACTAATTATTTTAATATTTAAAATTAATTTTTTTAATGATTTTTTTTAGTATAAAAGATAAAGGTTGAATCAAGTAATTAAATATGATTAAAAGAAAAGGAAAAATGATTGGAAGTTATGAAGAGTTTTGTTGTTACCTAATTAGGTCTCTCAAACTGACTTTCTCACCAAGCTCTTAGGGTTGGAAAGTTTGTTGCAGCAGCCAGCTCCAGAATTCTGTGCATGTCCCTCTCACATTTATTTTTCCTCACATTTTCTTCCCTTTTTCTGTTGCACTCGAAACTAAATTAACTTTTATTCACATTACATTATGGGTCAAAATTTTCATTTTGTTTATAAGATCAGTCCATCTTAATTTATCTTTAATCGGATTGGATTCAATCTATGTAACTCACTAAAAGAAATAATTAAATTAATTAATTTTAGATAAAAATAATAATTAGTTGTTATAGTAATTAAATTAGAGATCAATTTATAAATTAAAATTTTGTTTGGTTTCTAAATTAGTTTTCATTATTGTTAAATGGTTTTTAAATTGGTATCTAATTAGCTACCAAGGTTTTAACTAACAATTATTTAGATTCTAAATTTGGTAAAAAAACTTGGATTGCTAATTCACTACAAGAAAATCATGAAATAGAAACCAATTTTTAGAAACCAAAATAATTAGTTGCAATAGTAACTAAATTAAAGACCATTTTATAAACTAAACAAAAATTTGGTTTCTAAATTAGTTTCTATTATTGTTAAATAGTGTGTAAATTGGTATCTAATTAGCAATCAAGGTTTTAACTACCAATTATTTAGTTTTTAAATTTGGTCTCTCTAAAACCTTGGTTGCTAATTAGATATCAATTTAGAAATTATTTAACAATAATAAAAACTAATTTAGAAACAAATTTTTTTTAGTTTATAAAATGGTCTCTAATTTAGTTACTATTGCAACTAATTATTTCGGTCTCTAAAAATTGGTTTCTATCTCATAATTTTCTTGTAGTGATTAGATACTAATTTAAAAATCATTTAACAATAATATAAACTAATTTAGAAACCCAAACATTTTTTTAGTCTTTAAAATTATCTCTAATTTAGTAACTATATTAACTAATTATTTTTTGTCTATAATATTTCTTTCTATTTCATGATTTTCTTTTCTTGTAGTGACTATTCACATACTTTGAATCTTTTTACCAAAATTTTAATATCAAAACAACTTTTTCTTAGTTTTTTATAAGTTTTTTAAAAGACAAACTATACTATATAATATGTGAAGAATTAAATATTTTAACATTTTGTAAATATACGTCTAATTAATAAAAAATAAAGTAAATTAAATAATAATTATGTTATTATTATTAACATTAACCTTATTTAATATTTTTGGTTAGATTAAGTCAACTTTTAACTAAATATATAAAATCCATCACTTGTACGAATATAATAAGTCACATTAAATGCTGTTTGTACGTTTAAAGATTTATTTATCTTCAAATCTTACTATTAGATGTTGTAATAAAAAATTAAAAATATATCTAAACTATACTATTTATACTAGCATAGACATTACTTTTTTTTATAAATGTATAACAATATATAAATAAAATAAAATACTAAAAGAATATATGCAGTTTGATGTCATACCAAATATTTACTAAATAAGGAGTTCCATCCAAAAAAACTGGGGAAAGGAAATGAGAAGAATGGTTCTTAGGAAACATCCAAGTACACATTCAGGCTCTACTGTCCTAAATTGCAAATATAATAAAATTTAAAGGACAACTGAGAAAAATATAGTTATAAATGATATTAGAAAGTGGAAAAATATTGGATTGTTGTGCAATATGTGTTACTTGAGCTCAGTAGAATTGAATGGTAGATGTAGAAGATGCTTATTACATTTTCAAGCTCTATTCAAGAAACAAAGGCCACTCACAATAGAACAAAAACAAAAGTATTTCTTCCAATCAAACTTCCTTTTCAGGATCCAACTATCGTAGACTTTGTTTAAATTTTGTTTGGATCTTTAAAAGAATAAGTTATAAAAGTGAAGTTATTGATGTGAAAATATTAATTGAAGAATGATTTTGAGTTTGATTTTATATATTTATATTTTTTTTATTTAGACATATGAACTTGATTTGTTTTTAAAAATAATAATTTTTTAAAATTTCTATCTTGTGGTGTAACTCACTAAAAAAATAGATTTATTAACGGATATTATCTAAATCTTATAAATTTAATATTATTTATAGATTATTATCTATGAATCTGATTATCTATATATTATCATCCAAATGAATCTTTAGGTAATTTTTTGCATTATTCTGAAAATTACTCATGAATTTGTATCGGTAGTAAATTTATTATTAATATTATTATTTTTATTAACATTTTTAATAATATTAATATTTTTATTTACATTATTATTAAAATAATTAATAATATAAATATATTAATATATATATATATATATATATATATATATATATATATATACACACATGTGTGTTTTAACTTTAAAAAAATAAATTTACTCAAATAATGTGGTTTCCCTCATTTAAAATATGTATCCATTGCTTCTTTAAATTTTCAATATTCAAGTGTGAATCCGACAGACATGAAGATTGATGAGGAAACTTGTTTTCTGTGTGATACTAAATCTTGTTTGAGTTTTAGCGTCAAATTAGTATTACTGAAAATAATTACATTGATTATTTTTTTTAAACAAAAAAAACTTCAAAAAAATATATGTTTTAGTTATGGTAAGAATCTAGAAAATAATCTTAGAGTAGAAGTAGTATATTTCAAATGACACTTTGAATATTTTATTATTAAAATGAAAAGAGTATATAAATAGAAAATTCAGTAGTTTTATTTTAAAAGAACTACATCTATCTAGAAGTTTCATTTTTCCTTTTCTCTCCCTTATCTCTAAGATTCTGATCTCCTCGCTCATTAGTTTGATAATCAGAGTCTGCCATTAGACTCCTGGCAGTGAAAACTACTATCCAATCAGAACCTTTGATAGAGTAAATTCATTTTGCTCTTCTCTTTAAGTCAATTTTTAAACTTGTTAGGTTTGTCTCTGTCTATGCTTTGCATGTGACTCTTTTAACTCCTGGGTTAATATCTGTTAGCCCCGGATCCTAGTGATATAGTTATATTTTTTTTATCGTAACTATGTGGTGAAGGTTAATTACCTTTAAGCTTTTGGTAGATTTGGAACTCTTAGTGAGCATCCACTCAAGTTCAGGTAAATGAAGCTAGTCTTATTCTTTTCAATAAAACCCTAGGTTAAAAGATTTGGATGTGGGGGTGACGTGGTCCCCAATTCCAATTTTTGCTTACAGGATTATCTCTTTTAAGAGTAAAGTAATATATTGACCGAAATGGTTGATTTTGAATATTATATATTGATTTTAAGGTGAATAAGTTATTGAAAGTGTTTGTGATTGAGAATTGAAAGTGCTTGAATGGTAATATAAATAAGTTAAATTGTATTTGAACACTTTGTTGAATTACTTAAAATCTGATGTTTGATGATAATTGGTTATTTTATTTAGAAAGCATATATAAGTAAGAATTGTCATTTTTAATGTGTAGATTATTAAAATTATGAGTTCAATAACATTTTGGTTTAGCAATATAACAAGAGCAATATAACAGGATTATGCAAATTTTTCTGCATATCTCGCTCAAGCGAGAATAGTATGAAAAATGGGGTGTTCTCGGGTCTGTTTTCATCCAAGCGAAAAGGAATCTCATTTAGGCGAGATCTCGGATGAATTCTAGGTGTTCTCAGGTTGAACCTCACTAAAGCAAGAGAATTTTCGCTTGGAGAATGGGTCTCGCCCAAACGAGTAAAATTTCGCTCAAGCTAGTTAAAAAAAACTTAATTTTTTTTTATTTTTCTTTTGAAAACCTAGTTTATTATTTCTTATTATTTTCAAGTGGAAATTCTATTTTTTTATTTAAAAATATGATTAAAAGAAAATTAGTTACGTGTTTAAGTGAATTTTGTGATATATTTGGATTGTTTAGAAAGTTTAAATTATAATAAGATTGAATGGTGTATTGATGTGTTAAATGAAGTGTGCGGTGAGGTGAAAGTGTGATCAAGACATATTATTTTCAGGAAAAGAAATACCATGTTGAGATTGTTATTAGGGTGTATTGATTGGTGAGTATCTTGTGAATGGGACGATCCTGACTCTACTGATATAATGGAATCATATAGATGAAGTTATTTAGTTGGTGAGAGTCGAAGGAGGTTCATTTGGCTGACTCTGAGGTTTGAAAGAATTGATTAGAACATATCAAATGAATTTACCTTGTCATATGAAATGATGGGATATTGAGATGATTATGCGCATGACTGTGTGAATTCACTGTGAGTAGTAAGACAGGTGCAAGTATCTGCATGCTAATTTCAATACACGAGTTTTTGGAAGTAGATTCAAGTGTCTGAGTATGTGAGTTAGTAGAAATCTGACAGAAGTAATGTGGATGATGAATGTGATAGACACCTGATGATTTTGTGCAAATTATGAGAATTTGATGGATTATACTTGTTATTAAAAATCAAATTTATATTAGAATTCTTAAAAATAGTTAGTGTACTTTGTTTTGTGTTTGTTTTCTTTAATCAATGATGATCATGTTAATTTACACATGAGCATATGAAGTTACAAGTCTCAATGAGCATTATTTTGAAAATTTTATTTTAAACCTTTGTGTATATATTAAAATCCCTAGAAAGAAAGATATATTTTGAGATACAATATTAAATAGTAATATATATTTATATGTTAATTAGATATTGAATGCATAATATATTGTAAAATATGGATATAAATTAGGGATGTTAGAGTTATAAACACACCTGTTGAATAAAAGATAGTAAAAGAAATTAAAAAAAAAAACTGAAGGGAATGGCTTTGTATGTGTTAGTTATCTTTAGTTATTAATATATGTAGTAAACAACTTATCACTTAAAAAATGTTAACTAACACGTCTCAAAATAAAAATAAAAAATTTATAAAGGATTAAAATTGAAAACAAAAATAAAATATAAAAAATTATTAGGAAAAAATATATATGTTAGTCCTGCTCACTTGTTGATGTGTCACTTAATTGACATTTCCTCAATTATTATATAATTCGTCGTCTTTACTAATGTCAGTATACAAATAAAATTTCTACATGAACTAGAATGGGAAAAAAATTTATTGAAGGATTACAAAAATTGCAAATTTAAAGTCATTTAAATTTATTTATTTATTTTATACTTAGTCAAAACTCAAACTACATGGGAAGGTAAAAAAAAAGTTACATAAATTTTTTTATCAAAAATATTGTTCTTATAATAAGTATATTTGTTTGAGAGATATCCTTTATGCTTTAAAATAATAAGTGAGTATGTTTGTAAAAACACTCCTTAGTGAAATCATATAAAAAATAATTTAGATAATAAAAATATTTATAATGTCTAAGGCATAATCACCATATTTATCCTATTTTAATAGATTTTTAACTGCATGAACCTGATTAGTAGCTTAATCATATTAATCATAAAAGTTAGTGATCCATTATTTTATTAGCAGAAGTGATTTATCTTTGCCTCTGATCAATTTTAGTGGTTAATGTGCAGACAAAATCAAGCACCAGTACATGTGTGACAAGGCAATATGCAAAATTGCTATAGAGGAGGGTATTTTTCTACCGATCAATGGGAAATTTATTTGAAAATTATAAAAATAGATAAATCTTTAAATAATTAAAGATAATAGATAACTTTTTTCTTTAAAACATAATTTCTTCGTATAAAAAGATTGTATTTCAACATTTATATTTTTTTAAAAAGCATTATAAAATCAAATAAAAAGTTTTAATTTCACTACATAAAAATGATTCAAAATTTGTATATAAATAACATAGAAATCGTACGTACATCAATAAGAGATTTATTTTCATTTTCCTAACTTTAGATTAAGTAGTTGTTTCTATTTTACGTTGTTTCTTATATCAGTTTCTTTTTAGTTTTATATAATTTTGATGTGATATAAATGATTTTGGTTAAAGAAGTGTCAAATTATTAAAATACCAATAATGACACTGATGAATTATATGGGGTTGGTGTTTCTTTCATTGTGTGAATGCAGATTTTTTTAGTTACTTTTTATTTATGTCGTTAAATTTTCTCTACTGACATTCATAATATCATCATATACCATTGATAAAATTGACTAATCAGTAATATTCCCAACATCAAAATGACAAATTAGCATATAATACTACTAGAAACTAAAATTAAAAAATAAAATATTTGTATGCACTAAATAAAAAAATAACATGTATGAACTAAAATAAAAGATAATATAACTATAAAGATCAAAAACAAAAATAGCATTTTTAACAAGACTAAAAATAAAAGGTAATATATTGAAGTAATTAAGATTAAAAGTAATATCTTTAAAAATATTTAATCATTTTCATGTAACGAATATCTAACTATTAGAGTTTGACACTGATAACCAATAATTTAACCAAAAAATTGTATAAAAAGACCAATAGTTTTATGATATAATAAAGAATAAAAATTACAAAACATTTATTAGTATAATTAAAGTTAAAGTTAATTGACTAGAGTGTTCGATAATAATACATATTCTTATAATGGAATAAGATGAAAAAAAATTAAATCAATATTAAAAATACTGAGATTTTCAAATGAATGATTGAATTAGCACAAATATTTTAGCTGTTTAACAGCTATAATTAATTTGGACAAAATTTAAGAAAGAAAGTTTCAACGTTAGACTTAATTTTTTAAGTTAAATTCCTATAATATCATAATCTCTTAAAAAGGAGTAATAATCGCTAAATCCAAATACTTACAAACCCATGATACAATATCATTTTTAACTCCAAATCATTTTCCTCGTTTCTTCCTTAAATACATTGATATACAATATCTTACTCCTGTTTAAATTTAATGCTAACCTCTTCAGATCAATGAAAACTATAACATTCATACAAAGCAAGCATCTAGGAATAATCTTTTTTATATCACTAGCAAGCACATCCAATATTAGATAAAAACAATTAAAGAACGAAGGCCGAACCTTAATATATAAACTTGTCACTACAGTGAAATCTTTTGGCTCCTCTCCATGAATTCACACATTAGTAATTACCCCATCATATATGTCTTGTATTGTTATGAGTCTCATATATCATACATAATAAGAAGAAGAATACGGTAGTTAAGCCACGAGACTCTCTCACTTAACAAATTAACCTTTTGGATCACTCCCTTCTCTTATGTCTAAGTCATGATAATTGGTACTTTCGTTGAGAATAAAGCTAAAGAAAATGTTACCTATAGGTTATCAAGGTTTAATGTACTACACACCGATGGGTGAGTGAAACCGTTAATGTAAGCGGGAAAGACTATCATAGAGTTAGTGTTAATAGAGTGAAGGCTCAATGAACATTGGCTCTTAGAGGAGATGACAATGTTATGAATCTCAAATGGAGTAGAATAAAAAGTTTAATGTAGTAGTTAAGTCATAAGACTCTCCTACTTAGGGTCCTATTTTGGATGCTTAAGTCATAACATGAACTGCCCAAAAATAAGCCATGTAAAAATACCTTGGAAGTGAATACTTTTCCTTTCCAAAGTTTTTCATAGCCCTTTTCTCAGCATTATACGATGTGTTATATTCTATAAACCGTGATAGGTACGTTTTCATATGCAAGTATCTTTCTTTACTTTAATACTTGCCCATCAGCCCCTAAAGAACAAAATTAAATAACTTATGATCTATACCTTCCTCTCAAATCCTAATTGATTCCCCCATCTTTGCAATCTTGTTTCTTAATTTCTATTCAATTATCTCTTCTCGTAATTTCATACTGTTTTGAATACTGTTCTTATAAATAGGAGGAACCATCCTCCATTCAATTAACATTTTCTTGTATCTCAAGATCGCATTAAATGAATTGGTAAGCCAAAATAATACCTTGTTCTACATATAACGCCAGATGAGTGAGTATATACTACCAGGTTCAGATTTGATAATCTTAACCGTTAAGGTCAGAGAATGACAAGCAATTTTTGCTTCCCAAATATGCACACTAAATCTTTCAATAGAGAACAGAGGTAACAAGGGTAAAGCTAGATTCAAGTATGATACTAAGTTATCGTAAAGACTCTCCAAGGAGACATTATTAGTGTTGGAAAACCCACATCACATAATATTTAAGTAGGATAATCCTAACTTTACAAGTAGATTTTATAAGGATAAGTTGAATTTAAACTCACTTCCTAATAATCGGATCGGGCCTCTAGTAAGAGGCAAAGAGGGAAAAACAAAGCCCCCACAATATGGTGTGGACATGACGGCACTTAAGAGCTAATTCCAACCGTCCAAGGGAAATGGGTACCTCCCACCCAATGAGATATGCTTGGTGTGAACACATTGGGATTCAATCCGATTAGTCTTGTGGGGGAGTGAATGGGCCATGCGTGTGTTTTAAAGTTGCACTAGCCGAGCATGTTTAAAGGTGAATTGGGATACTACTCGGAGTGAATATGCCTTTGGTATTGACATTCTTGGGTGATAATGAAGAGGAGAAAATGAGGCGTTTGAAAAGGAAAAGAGGGGGTTGACTGTGTTACTGTGTATGATGTTGCTCCTCTTCTCATCCATACACCATTATTTGCTAGAGAATAGTTTGGGATAATAGTCTAAACAGTAGAGATTATATCATTATGATATTTTCCACTAGATAATAACCAACAAATCAAGCAATAGACTAAAATTAAGAGTTATTGGACATTAAAATTAAGCTTGGTACTGTTTCATTCAATGTCTAAGACGCCTCGAACAGTCTGCTTTATTTTTATATAAGAATCATATAACCACATATACAAGCGGAATTGGATTTAGGTTGAATCTATCATCAGTCTCTAAAACTAGCTAAAGACACAGCAACCAAAGAACAAATTGGTAAACTACAGTCTAAACTCAAAAACAAATGTGACCAATTCAGTGAATCATAACCATCTCATCAACACATTATTCAGGCAAATAAATATAACTGGCAGTTACATTGCAGAGCAAAGCAATAACCTCATCAAAGGCTCGCACTCGGAGCAGGAGGAGGTGGCGGCACCACGTAATCAACAACGACCACACTCTCGATCTGATCCCTAACCTTATCCTTCTGGTAATTCACCAACTCCTGATTCGAATCCAAGGCCTCCAACTCGCTCGGTCCCGCAAAAACGGCAAGCGAAGCAATTGAGAAACCCTTGGCTCTCCCCGGTGAAAAATTCTCCCCAACACTGAACTCACTAATCTGCTTGAAACTCTCAGGAATTCCTCTAACCACACCCAAAACCTCGTCCCCAGCCGCACCCTCCTTCAATTTTAAGAAGCTGACACGAAGCGCGGAGCCCGGCGGCGGAACGACGGTGCTGAGGCCATCCGCGATCCAATCGACGGCCATGATGTCGTCGATGATGGGAAGCACGTTTTCCTTGACGACCGTGACGTGGCTAGGGTGCGCGGAGTAGGCTTGGAGATCCTCCTTGGACTTGTAGCGGGTGTGGAGCATGTGAGTGAAGGTTAAAGAAGAGGATCGGTTACGGAGGAGCGGGCCCACGCTGAGGTGGAGGACGGTATCCAGCGACAGGAGGGAACCGAGTCCGTTCACCAATTCACTCACCTTTGACGCCTCCGTCTCCTCCTTGACCTTGAACAGGACAATGTGCTCCACCGTTTTTGCTGAACTCATCTTGATGGAAGATCTGAAGGGGCGCACTTGAACCTTACGGAGCTGTCTGCAGGCCGAGAACGTCAGAGAAAACTGATTTGACAACGGCGTTCCCAAACGCAGCATCGTAAGCACATATGGTGTTGCGTTGTCACTGTCTTACCAATAATCTATATCACTGTCGCTCACGTTCAGGGCTTAGTATTTTTCTTTATAAATTAAATTGGACAAATTTTCTACACCACTGTACTCTTTTTATTAATTTTAATAATATCTTTATGAATATACAGTGTCGTATTTTTTTCTTTATTTTTAAGTAATTATGATGATAAATATTGATTAGTCGTTGAAGTAAGTTTTGGAATCACAAAATTCAGACAAAAATTAATACAAAATTCAAAATAAAATTATCTTCTATTAATCTTTTCACACTTGCTCAGATGATAAAATGTCTCAAACATTACAAATGAGAAAAGAATGAAAGGCAGCTAGAAAAGAGATATGTGACTCATAGGAAAATATGAGAGTGCAAGAATTTATGATTCATGTGGTTTCAAATTTTTAAAAAGGTAGAGGAAGATTTTACCATTAATTTGCTCAATCCAGGCCCTATTAATGTATATGGTAGCCCGATTTGGCACCCAAACTCACTGTTGAGCCATCCACTTTTTTATTAACCCTTTTTTGCATAAAAAAGCAAAAAATTATACGAATTTGTATGATTCTTATCAATACATTGTTGAAGTAAATATCATTTACAGGAATTCAACAAAAAAATTATTCTACAAATGACTGTTTACAGATTTTATTTCCCCTGCATTTTCAAACAAACTCGTATGAAAGCACTGAAATCACTTTTTCTTTAATATTTTTATTTACTTATAATTAACTGCTTTATTTTTTATATAATAAACAGTTTGGTTTCAAATTTTGATTTTTTATATTATCGTAAAAATACATTATTTTCAAATGTCATAATATTTATGTTAAATTCCCTTTCAATAAATTACTATTATTACGATTTAATCTAATAAATGTAAACAAATCTTTTAGGTGATGGTGATTCTCAACATAATTAGTATTTACTTTTGAATTCCTTCTATGGACTTCTGAACTCCAGAAGATATTATTTTTTATCTCCCTAAACATTTTTTTCTAATTGGTATGTATTTGAAAAGTTTGTTCATGAAGTTATGAATTATTTTAATTGAGTCTCTCGCTGGAGTTTTGATTAGGTTCTTTCAAGTATTAAATATTTGAATAAAAAATCTTCAAATAATTTAAAAATCCATTTGCTAATTTATTTATTTTACTAAATTCTTAAACTGTTTTAGGATTTTTAATTAGATCATATGCTTGATGTAACCCTAAAGAACAAACACTATGCATCATCATGATGATCTGCTGGCAAGGGTTATTTCATTCAGCAGTGCATAACAAAGAATGAAATTAAATTCACTGAAAGTAAAACAATGTCAACGCAAATCAGTTTAAAGATTCAGATGGGTTTGAAGACACATTGCCAACGTAATTCAACAGTTACCAGTTATAGCATCCAATGGTTAAAAGATGCAGAGGATAGAGCTAGTAGTTTCTGGTGAGACGCAGAAGTTTAAGGCAAGAAACGTGCTTTTTTTTGTAAGGTCTCAAACCCACGTTTACTTTATAGAGACCATTTGTTATGCAACGTAAATTCGAACACACTCCAAACCTGAAGTGTATCCGCTTAACATTGCAACAGATGTGCACTCCATTCTTCTAGCCAAGAATCACTTCTCAGCTTAACACACTTTCAACAAACGAATTGATAGTTTTCCTGGAGTGTCCATTTAATAGCTAAATGCTTCATGTTTCGAATTAAAACTAGCTTACTGTGCTTAATTACCTTGGAAAAGGGAGTTTGTACAATGATAGAGCCACAAAACCTAAGTCCAAAGAATACAAATATAAAAGACTCTAACCCCCACACCTTCTCAAACATCGGCGTGTTCCCACTTTCAAATCAAAGTTCTTACCAGTTAAAAAAACTTGACCAGTACATTTCACTATAAAATAAGGATTGAGAAATCAAAAAAGTAATAGTTACCAAGTTGGATTTGCAAAACAAAATAAAGAACATAATAAAACAGCTCCTCCTATGCGTGATGTTACTAAGGGATTAACATATCCTCCAATACAACCCGTGAATCTCAAAATTGAAACCACTGCCATCCTCAATTGAAAATAGCCTAGTAGAAGAAACCTAGGACCTTACCACCAACATTCTTTCTCCTAGCCTCTTCATGGTCCATGATGCCAGCAGAGGTTGTCAATACAATGTACCCAAACTGCATAATTAGTAAAATAAAAAAATGTAAAGAATAACTAGAGGAACCATTTGTATTATTCAATATAACAGAGTACCCAATCATAAAGATCAAAGGTTGGTCTGATGATAGGAAGTCTCAATAGACATAATTCCGCCTTAAACTTAATAAATAAGCAACTAGAACCATGACCAATCTAACTCAATAATTCAACAAAAATTTCAGAAGCAATTTTATCTCCACAAGGAAGAAATATCAACCCTTTTACATGAAGGACCGTAGTCCTGAAGTTAATTCACCGGTCTTAAGAAAACGGTAACAGAATAAATAAAGAAATAAACTCTTAATCCATGGCACTATACAGATATTCATATAAACATGAATTTGAACACAACACACAAAAGGGTATGAAAGAAAAAGAAAACATTTTAACTGACCTGTCTTGAGGGGAGAAGCCTAGCAGTCCAAGGTTCTATCTCTTTAACACCCACATCAAAACGGGGGCTAATAACCCCACATTTGTTCAGTCTACCATTCAATTCAACCACGATTTTACCAGCCCTATGGTCATCAACATACTCAAACACTCCAATGTAACCTACACGACAAATCACCCAACACAACAATAATTCAAGACACAAACTAAATTATGCAACGAAAAATAAAAACTTCGATTACTGAGAGATACCGTGCTTTTGCATCACCAAAAGAAATTTGATAATGACTTTGGAGGATGGCCTAATCATGACTTGGCGCTTCCCCCTTTTCTCAGCATTGTACATGCTCTTGAGAGCATCGTTCAACACACTAACCCTCACCATAGTCGCTCACTGACAAGCAAATATCAATTAGAATCAATAAATGAAACCACGCAATCGAACGGAATCAGTTCCAAGAAGCAAAAGAATGATTTGAATCTTACCAAGAAAAAAAAAAGAGAATCCTCAGGAACCTGCGTCGGTGCCTTTTTTTCTTCAGCGAATGAACAACAACGACGAAAACACGCAAATAAGAACACTAGGGTTTAGAAGACTCAGAGCCTCCTAGGCCTTCTTTAATTGCACTTTGGGCCTGCGCTTGCGTAATTAAATGATAATTTATATTTCCATTTAATTACTTAAACTATAATCTATATCTGTACATTTTATCAGCAATGATTTTGTAATTAAATATTTCTAAGAAAGTTAAATAAAAAAATTCTCTTCAATATTTCTTAAGTCATACAAATAAAACTTCATTATTTTTTTATTTTATTTTATTTCTTTTAATAAAAGTAGTTTAACACTTAAAATACAAATTATTTATTAAGATATTAAGTAATAAATAGCATTTTAAATTAAAATAATCAGATTCGCTTTTAAGGTTTTAATTCAACTAAGCTTTGTATTTATTTTTTTTATATAAATATGATGATTATATCTAATTAAATTTATGAAATTCTATTTTTTAATATACTATCAATTATACTCTTTTTTTAATGTTATTCATACTTTTTATTCAATAGTTTGTTTCTCATTTGAGACTGTTATATTATAACATAATTACAACTTTGAATGATTAAATAATATTTTTTTATATATAACAATGATTTTTTTTCTTAAAGTGAAAATCATAAATAATTTTGTAAATTAGTTTCTATTATTAAAATTAGTAATTAAATTTTTTTTATAACTAATTAGATATAAATATAGAAACTAGTTTATAAATTTTATTAATAATAAAAATTACTTTAAATACTAATAATTATTCTAATATTTAAAATAGTATCTAATTTATAGTAATTAATTATTTGTGTTTATAAATTTAGTTAATTTTTATTTATTAATTTTCGTATAGTGTTTTAATTCAAAAATTAAAAATAGTCTTAATATTTTCATGAAAATATAATTTATTTACACCCATCAATACCATTAAAATGTTTTTAATATGAAATTTCTACTACTCAAATTAAAGTATTTTTAAAATTAAATTCTTACTATAATCACAAGTAAAACTTTGACATACTTTAAAAATTACCTTTAGTATTCATTTCAATGGATATAATGTGATTTAAAGTGTTATTAATCCATTTACATAGTGATATCATATTAAATTGAATAAAATTAATAGTTTTAGATTTTTCTTAATGTATTCAATTTGAAAATATTTTTTATAAAATTTTCTTAAATACACCCTTAATAAAATATATTTGTATATATATAATATATTGCATACCAAAATATATTTTTTGTAATATTATTAATATACTAATTATATTATATTAGTTATAGTAGTGTAAAATATTTACTAGTAAAAACTTATACATATTTATTATGGGTAAAATATACTACAAGAACACAAAAAAAAAATCTATAATCAATAGGTAGAAACTTATAAGTAAAACGGTAGCCTGCATCCATGATTATTGGAAAAGACCTCTTAAAAATAATTTCTAAAATATTTTTTTTAATATTTCTGCAACATACTTTTTTGGAACAAATTTTATGAATTTCAGATTTATTATTTTGAAAATTAAAAAAATGTGTTTGGAAAAGGATATTCTGGAATGGTTTTTTTCCTTTCGGATTTTCTATTCCAAAAAATTTCTTACATAACTCCTATTCCAGAGATTGCTTACAAAATTCTTATTTCAGAATCACCCAAAATTATCAAGAACAATTCTGATATTTCAAAGAACATAAGAGTGCAGAAAAAAAATGTAGGGGTGCAATAAGAAATACCCTTATTATAAACGTATAGCATAGTCTAGGTAGACTTATTATTTTTTTTGTCAATTCATAGGATTGGGCTTTGATTAAAAGAGTCTAAGTATAAAAATAATCTGACTGCATGGCATCTCCATAAACTTTTAAAATACCAAAATTATCCTTCAGTAAAAAAAATAAAAATGAAAATTTTGTTTTACATTTTGCTATTGTGTGAAAAAGAATGTGCTTGGTGCTTGTTGTTGTTGAGGTGGTGGTGGTGGCCGTGCTCCTTGAGGTGGTGAGTTGTGGTGGTAGTTGTAGTAGTGGTGGTGGTAACGGTCGTGGTGGTGCCAGTAGTGTTGTTGTGGTGGTCACTGGTGGCTCGTCATTCTCATTCTCTGGTAAGTTCTTGTGCCTTAAATACTCATTTCCAGATTAGTTAATTCGTTGGATCAACAGATCACACAATCTAGTGCCTTACGCAAAAAAACTAAAGTGTTTTGGATTAGGTAATTCGTATGTGTACTGGATTTGGAACAAACCAAACTCACACTTCTGAACTGTGTAATCCAGTACTAAATAAACTATGGATTACACAATCCATAAGTCATTTTAGAACTTCAAATATTCCTTGCAAATTACGTAATCCATAATTCATTTTGCTGTTAAAATTTGACTTACGAATTACACAACCCGGAAGACATTTTTAAGTTGTCAAATGCTTTACGGATTACACAATCTGGAAGGGATTTTTGTAGTTACTAAATGAGTTATGGATTACACAATCCGGAAGAGAAACTGAATGTTGTTTTTATTTTGCATACTTGTGTGAATTTATGAAAATTATAATAAAATGAAAATTTATGTTTTATGAATGAAGGTGTAAGTATGGACATGGAGGTTGGATTGATTACAAAAAGATCCGATGAAGTAGAAATGATATGTAGTATGGAAGAATTAATGAATTTTGTGCATCAACATGAATTGGTTGAAGAGGACTATGGTGCCCGTTTTACAAAATATGAGGTGAATAAAATTTCATTTCATTCATGATTGATGTAAACATAATTTATTATGTGGGGTTTTGATTCACAATTTATTACTTCAGTCTCGATTCATAATAAAATAGCAAACACTATAACATAAATTAATTAAACCATATTGTACATATACAAAGTTATTATTATTACAATCATGTAATAAAAAAAATATCCACGACGTCCACGAACATTACATGATCATCTAGTGTACACCACCCTGTCATCTGTCACACTTGGGGCTAACTGCAGCGATGCCTCTATACTCTCATATGCGTCAGTACTCTCATATGTTTTTACCGAAGTGGGTTGGAACCTCGAACACAAAAATCAACGCTACGAATTACATAATCTGGAACACAAAAATTGCAACTTTCAGATTACGTAATCCAGAACCTAATTGGACAAACCTATCGGATTATGTAATCTATTTGCGTTTAGTTCCGATTCATAATTTATTTGCGTTTATGTCAGATAAAAATAAAATATCAAACACTATAACATAAATTAATTAAACCATATTGTACATATACAAAGTTATTATTATTACAATCATGTAATAAAAAAAATATTCACGACTTCCACGAACATTACATAATCATCTAGTGTACACCACCCCGTCATCTGTCACGCTCCGGGCTAACTGCAACAGTGCCTCCGTACTCTCATATGCGCTAGTACTTTCATATGTTTTTACCGAAGTGGGTTGGAACCTTGAACACAAAAATCAACGCTACGGGTTACATAATCTGGAACACAAAAATTGCAACTTCCAGATTACATAATCCGGAACCTAATTGGACAAACCTATCAGATTACGTAATCTAGAACTCTAACTAAACAACTGTCAATATCGAATTGTGTAATCATAAACTTATTGCAACCCTAAACCCTACGGGATTACATAATTCAGAACTTCTTGAAACCTTAATCCCTATTGGATTACGTAATTTGGAACCTAACTAAACACTCATTGGATTACACAATTCGGTACCTATTTATGCAATGAAACTACCGGACTACACTATGTCCTTCAAATACTTCCACCAGGTTACAATTAAAAATGAAAATCATTGAAATCACTAACCTATGGATGAAGAGGGCAGTGGTGAAGGATGGAGAATGAGAGATTTAGAAGGGATGAGAACTTTGAGAGAATGAGAGATTTAGAGGGAGAAAGCTTTGAAGGAGGTTGGAGAGGGGTGGGAGTTGCGTCACTGGGAGAGTGAAAGGCAACATGAGAAAGTAGAAGTAGGTTAAAGTTAATTTAGGTTATATTTTAAATTTTTAATATTTTTACTGAAGGGTATAATGGTAAAATTGTTTTTAGTATGGGGTGGCGGAAGAAGTCGTGGAGGTGTAGGAAGTGGAGGTGTAGGAAGAAGTAGTCAAACAATTTATATAAAAAAAAGTCCACGGGATTAAAATGCCACCAAAGTTTCATGGTATAAAGTCCATTTATGAATTATTTTATAAAGTAAAAAACATATTTAAAAAATAAAAAACAGCAAAAATTTACTTCAAAAAAATTATACATATGAAAAACCTTAAATCCTAAAAATATTTAGTGCACATAAATACAATTCAAGATCAATATTGATCAGATTGAGCTTAAGTCAAGTAAAACTAGATTTGGTCATATTATGCTAGTCGAAATGAGTTGAGTTTAAGTTATGTGTAAGTTAGATTAAGATGGATTGGATCCAGGATAGGTCGGGTTGGGTCAGACCTATTTTTTAGGTCAAACAGAGTCCAATTTTAATTAAGTAACATCAAGTTTAGACAATCATAACTCATGTCAAGTTAAACACATGTTAGACTATTTTAGGATGAGTCAAGGTTAGTATGAATTTATGAACTCAATTTTGTGTTTCATTCAATTAGTCCGATGGGAGTATAAAATTGGTCCAGCTTGGGTATTGAAGTCGGAGCATTTGAAGTAGAAAGGTTCATCTTTTAAAATATTTTATTATTAATGTGGTACAATCTTAATTCTTAGTAGGTTTGTGGTTCATAATCATAATATATATTTGGTCTTTGTTTAAGTGTGATTCTTATTGCGTGTATTTTAAGATCTTGGTTCTTATCACAATTCTTATTCATGACTAAACATACAGAAAGAAAGAAAGAAGCATGTGTACATTAAATGCTAACACAATTCCAATGAAACTACTATTCTCACTAAACCCAATTTGTATTTCTTAGCAAATAAAGATGGAAGTTACACTTATACTTCATTTAAGATATTTTTAATTTATCATATATAAAAAAGAACAAAAGAGGATTGTTGCTACAACCAAGTAAAGTTCAAACACTTTAAGATGCAGTCTACATATCAAATAAATATTTTGTGGTAGATACATATCAAATAAATATTTTGTTTTGGTAAATGGGGCCAAAATCTTCTAACAAAGTAAATGATTAATTATAAAGTTACTTTTTTTTAATTCGGTTGTCTCTTTACAATTCATATCGTAAACAATCTACATACAATCGATACAATTTTGAAGAAATACCTTGTATAAATTAAGAAAACTATTTTCTAAATAAAGTGCATTCAAATCCGAAAAGTTATTATGAAAAGTAACATTGGTTAAACAATTTGAAAAGACAATATTATTTGTAAAAATATGTTACTCATCAACCTCTAAGGAGATGACATTCAACTTTGTGCTTTTTTCGGTTCTTTGTAACTCTCTTTCAGTTCCAAACCATGTGATTTTCCCCATGACATTTGCATAAAACAATGACTTTACTACACTTAAAAAATGTAAATGATTTGAAATGATGTTCAACCATAATAGTTAACTTACCTTTTAAGTAGCCTGTGTCAAAGTGAGCAGTGACTACAGAAAGAGGTATGTATTATGAGTATGTTTTTTAAATCAATTTATTATCTTATGAAACTACATTTGTTTCAAACAAAAAATTAATTTTGTAAGGGTGATAGGTAGTTTTATAACACCCATCATTTGAAGCAACATTAAAAGATTGGATAAAATGCACATTATTCTCAACAATTTCATTTTGGAATCTTTTAATTAAGGTCTTTCTGATTGAAACATGGAGTGTATCTCCCTGATAAGTGTCTAATTTTAGTAATATTTCATATTAAAAGATAGGCACTTATGAGTATTAATTGCTAAAATAAATATAAAATAATTCTTAATTTATGAATTTATATCTTTTTACATATTTTATGATCTTTATTTGAATAAGAGCATTTTATTCCCAAATTTGGTGTTAATTTCAGGTTTTTAGAGAAGAATGGAGATGACTGGGCTAAAGAAGAATAATATAAACTAAAAGGAGAAAGTAAGAAGGCCCCGAAATGCATAAGTGCACAAAAGCCAAATCAACATCAGAGCATCTCGCTTGAGCGAGATAGGGCCAGAGACATTGAGTCTTTTTATGTTTTATTCGCCTAAACGATCCCATCAACGCCACACAATAAGTCACTTAACCCTAGAAAATTAGGTTAGATAGGGGGATTGAGGCTCAACCCTAGGGTGCAAGATTGAGAGAAAAACACCATTGAGTGACTTGTAACTCAATTTGGATAATAGAAGGTGTTAGAAGATGTGTGACTAATTCTACCCTGTGGATTTAGGATTAATCTGTCCAAACTCTTATGCATTGAGGTTATATTTGAATATAATATTTTTTTCTTAGATTGATTATTGGTATTATTGGTTTGCTTCTAATTCTTGATCTAGAATCTTAAATCTAACTGGAAAGTATTTTTATGGTTTTGACCTAAAAAATAAAACTTAACATATTTGAGTGCTAGGAATAGACTTGAAATATTAATTGTTATTAACGTCTAATCGTAAAGCTAAATTGTTTTTATAAATATGCGAGGAATCGATATTTAGGAAACACCTTAAAAATTTTATATGCGAGGAATCGATATAAATGATTTTTATACGGGCATCAATATCAATCAAAAGAGCACAATATTATCATGCTAATCAAAATACAAAAGAGTGGGAAAGATGAAATTCAATCCCTATTTTTCCAATTGAAGCAAAAACTCTTTGATTTGTTTCCTTGTTAATTCTTGTCATCATAACAACTCTCAACAAACTTTTATTATTCTTTTTATTATTTAGCAAATCTTTTACTTGAATATTCAACTGTTCCTTGTGGGTTCGATATTCATCCTTAGAGACACATTATTATATTTGACAACACGATACACTTATCGTAAAAAGTCATCAGTCCCTCTGCATTAATATTTTTTAATAGAAAATATATATAAATTAGAAAGTCCTTAAAGTAGTCAAAGAAGTGTAATAGTCCTTCTATCAGGTAAACAAATAATGTGATATTACCTATTTGTCTTGTATGACCAACTCCATTGAAAATGAGAACTTTTATTTAATAAATCTGCAACAAACCACAATTGGATAACCTTGGTGATAAGATTTAATTTTTCTTTTTAGGAGTAACTTCTTATATGGAGTCAATTTGCTTTTTTAATAGTGATATATTGAAGTTACAATGGTTTAGTGCTGATATTTGATGCAAAACCAAATGAGTGAACCAATATCTATACTGAAAAATTAAAGAGATTAAAGAAATAATTAATTACTAAACATTGCCTAATGGCTAATATGCTTTAGAAATAAAGATTGTAAACCTTAATATGTTCAATATTAAATATTTTTGCTAAAAAATGATAAACTTTAATCAAACTCCAAATATCAATGGAGTAATCTGCCTAAAAAAGGATTAACTCCAACTCGTAAAGAAAAAAAAAATATGTCAAAATCGTACTTTAAACCTTAAGGAACCTCTGATGGTGGCAAAAGTTCTCCATTTACAATTTAAAATTTAAATATTGGAACATTAGGTAAAACAAATGACTAAATTGGTGCACATGAACAAATATTTTATCGTTACTAACCTTACCAAAATCGAGAAAGGCCATGCATATAGTTTGTAGCATGGATTTGGAAAATCAATGAATGATGGAGCAGAGACTACAACAGAGAGATAAATATGTTCAATGTTAAATATTAAATATTAAATATTTTTATGAAAAAAAAAGATAAACTTTAATCAAACTTCAAAGATCCGTGGCATAATCTGCCAAAAAAAACCATATTAATTCTAACTCGTAAAATGAAAATTAAGACACAAACAAAATAAAATGATATCAAAATTGTACTATAAACCTTAAGGAATCTCTGATTGTGGTAAAAGATCTCCATTTACGATTTAAAATTCAAATATTGAAACATTATGCAAATATTTTGTGCACATGGATAAAGATCTTACAATCAATATAACCCTTAATCTTACCAAAATCAAGAAAGATAGTGCATAAGGGTTGTAGCATGGATTTGGAAAAGCATTGAATGATGGAGTAGAGGTTGCAACAAAGAGAAAAATATGTTCAATATTAAATATTAAATATGTTGCGGGAAAAAAGATAAACTATAATCTAACTTCAAATATTAGTGGCATAATCTCCCCAAAAAAAATATTAAATTCAACACGTAAAGCGAAAATCAGAACAAAAACAAAAGAAAATCATACTGAAATTGTACTTTAACTTTTAGGAACCTCTAATGGTAACAAAAGATCGTCATTCACAATTTGAAATTCAAATATTGGAACATAAGACAAAATATTTTATTAATCTGGTGCGCATGGACAAAGATCTTGTTGTCAATATAACTCTTGACCTTACCGAAATTGAGAAAGATCTTGCATAAGGTTTGTAGTATGAATTTGGCAAACCATTGAAAGGTTGAGTAGAGGTTGCAATAGAGAGAAAAGTACAGGGTTTGTGAGAAATAAAGAAACATTTAGGAGACATGAGAGAGCACCACCAAGAACAAATAACAAAAAAAGTTTGTAGCATGGATTTTGAAATCATGGAGGAGAGACAATAATATAAGGTTTCTGAGCAGGATAGAAATTTGAGAAAGATCATAATTTGTACCATGGACTTGAAAAAACAGAGATTAGGGTTTTCCTGATAAGCATATAATGAGATTGAAGTTTTTAGAAATAAAATGTAAGGGGTTCTTAATGTCACGTATCCTTAGTTGGTAAAGCCACGTGTCAGGTGTTGAATTCGTGATGTGTAAGGACCGAGAAAATTAGTCTTAGAATAGAAATGGTACAATTAAAATGACACCTGAATATTTTATTATCAAAGTGAAAAGACTATATAAATAGAAATTCATTTTAAAAGAACCACCATCTCTCTAAAAGTTTCTTTTTTCCTTTCCTCTCCCTTCTCTCTAAGATTCTGACCTCCTCGCTCATCAGTTTGACGTTTAGAGTTTGCTAATAGACTCTTGGCAGTGAATACTACAAGACTGTCTAATAATAATCTTTAATAGAATAAGTTCATTTTTACTCTTCTCTTTGAGTCAAATTTTGAACTTGTTAGGTTTGTCTTTGTATAGGCTTTGCATGTGACTCTTTTAGCTTCAGGATTAATCTCTGTTAGCTCAGGGTCCTAGTGGTATAGTTAGAATTTTAATTAGAACTTTGTGGTGCAAGTTAAGCTACTCTTAAGCTTTTGGTAGAATTGAAGCTCTTAATGAGCATCTGCTCAAGTAAAGGTAAGGGAGCTAGTCTTATTCTTTTCAATAGAACCATAGGTTAGAAGATCTGGATGTGGGGATGACGTGGTCACCAACTCCAATTTTTGCTTGCAGGATTGTCTCTTTTAAGAGTAAAGTAAAATATTGATTGAAATAGTTGATTTTGAATATTATATATTGATTTTAAGGTGAATAAGTTATTGAAAGCGTTTGTGATTGAGAATTTAAAGTGTTTGAATGGTAATATAAATGACTTGAATTGTATTTGAAGAGTTGTTGAATTACTTAAAAGATGATGTTTGATGAGAATTGGTTGTTTGATATTAAATGATGTATATGTAATGAGGTGAAATTGTGATCATGACATAGTATTTTTAGGAAAGAAAATATCTTGCTGAGATTGTTATTAGGGTGTATTGATTTGTGAGTGTCCTATGAATTAGACGATTCTAACTATACTGATATTATGGAATCATATAGATGAAGTTATTCAGTTGGTGAGAGTCGAAGAAGGTTCATTTGGTTGTGTCTAAGGTTTGAAAGAACTTACCAGAGCAAATAAAATAGATTTACCCTGTCATATGAGATGATGAGATATTTAGATGATTATGTGCATGGTTGTGAGGATTTCACAACAAGTAGTATGACATGCATAAGTCTCTATATGCTAATTTCAATACACGAGTCTTCCAGGAGTAGAGTTTATATGTTGTGAGTTAGTAGAAGTCTGACATGAGAAAGATGAATTGTGAATTTTGATAGACACTTGGTTATATGGAAATGCATGAGAATTGATTGCTTTATGCGGATATATAAAGTTATATTTATATTAGAAGTTTTTAAAAATAGCTAGTTTACCATTTGCTTTGTTTTGTGGTTGTTTTTTTAATCTATGATGATAGTGTATTACATGGGGGCATTTGATGACTTCTCTATGAGAAGTTGAAGGATGGAATGTTTATTTTATTTTGAATATTTTTTTTTAATCTTATCTAAATATTTAAAATCCCTATAAAGAGGGATATATTTTGAAATATTGTATGAAAGAGTTATATATATTGCAGATTATGGTTATTAGATGTGAAAAAATATAAGGATGTTACGGCCATGTCAATGAGAAAATTCATTCTTTTAATATTTTTTTGAATTTGTTCTTTTTTATTTTTTTAACAATTTTTCTGATAATAGTGAATTTTTTTCCATTTGTATTCGTTTGATTTGTAGATATTATAGGTTCACGTGACAATTGTTAATTCAAGATGTTAAAAGTTTTTTTTTTCAATTACAATTCAATAAATCCTTAAATTTCTTATGTTTTTTTTATCTTTTTTTATTTTGATTTGTTTAAATTTTTGATTTTTTTCTATTTTTATTTTATTTTATTTTATCTTTGATATACTTTTCAAACATTTTATTAGTTACGGTTTCTTGCAATTACCTTTTCTCTTTTTATATGTTTATTTTTACATTTCAATCTATTTATATTCACGTTAAGTTAATTTTCCAATACTTCTACTTATTTTCAAAGTTACTTAATGTAAAATTTAAATTTTAATCACTTTAAATTTCTTCGTATCTTTAAAGGTCCATTCCTTTTCATGTTTGTTTAATTTACTTACTTTGCATATTTATTTTTTAAACGTTTTCTTTTCAATTCATATCCTTATAATCGAATTCAAACCTTGAAATTTAATTATTTGATTGCAATCAATCAACCTCGTGTTACATTCAATTTATGCAAGAATCCTAGGGAGTAAAGTATCTTGAGAAATTGTGAGTTGTAATATAGTTTTTGAATGTGCAAATTTGGCAATTTTGATTTACTTTTCATATAGCTAGCCAAAAGGCTTTATACATAATTTTCCATATTTGTTCGAACCAATAATTTTCAAACTTTAATGGTTGAGAGTGATCAGAAAGGGTTTAGACTTATCATACTATCACTTTAATGGTGGTACTTAATCTTACATTGTCTGAGTTTAAAAGGAATTAAAATCAGCTTCTACTTACATGTTTAAATAGTTAATATTTCTATAGTTGATCTTAATTTATGATCACTATGCACATTAATTTATACTAATATGTAAAGATGCTATCTTTCGGTATTCACATTTTTATACAATTTTATCTTTTATTATTTTGGTAATTATTTTTATGTTAGATCAACTATTTTCTATACTCTATGAAAAAAATTAGAATTTTTACTACTTTATTGTGAACCTTTATATTTGTATATTGTTTCCCTTGTTTTATTTGTACTGAATATGACTTCAAACTCACTTTAAATTCCTAACATTAGTAATAATATAAATTTGTATTGTTCTCTATATATTTTTAAAATAATAATTTTATATTATAATTTTTAATTATATAAAAATAAAAATAATTATGTTTTTTTAAAGGATTGATACAATAAAAATTGAATAATTGATTATTTTTTTCTGTCATGTTTTTCTTTTTCCCTTTTAAAATTTAGGCTTCGAGTCTCGATCGAAAATCAACATGCAAAAAGTTATCTGATACTCAAATCAGTATTTAATATTTGAGTGTAGTTAATATTATATTAATGACTTACATATTTATATACTTGTGATAAGTTTTATTACTATTGGACACCGTAATTAACCTTCATAATTATAATTAAGAATATATTATCTAATTTTTCATTAACGTATATTAATTACCTTCTTATCTTAATGTATTCCACGCATATTAATTAATAAGTCCATATTCAATACCGATATTCAGGAGTTGTCCATCCTTATCGTTACAATTTATATAAATTCAAACTTTAACATTTTGCTCGGAAAAACAATGTTGCATAATATAACACTCCTCTCGTGTAAAACTTTAATCCCTAAACTTGATTAATTTGGCTAATTGAAAACGACAATCCAATAAGAAACTAGCAAATTAAACAAAAAAAACTTATTACAAAACTACAAAGGGCACCAGAAAGATAGAAAACGAAAAAATGGCAAAGGATAGAGTGTCAAAAAGTAAATGGTTGCATCTCTTATTCGCACTATGATTACTAAAACAACATTTACGTTATCGATATCATTTTCTGGGTTAGATTTAACCTTAAATCAAACATGGACAAATGACGAAGTTTCTGGTTACATGATATAAGTCAACGTAGAATTCAAATCTTGCAACCGCTACTTGTATTTGTTTATCCGGAGTAATAAAAACGCTGTTACTAATATTGAAAAGAAGAAGAAAAAACAGAAACGTGTTGTTTTAGAAGCAACTCCAAGTTCCTTTAAAAGAAAATTTTCTTTTTTTAAACAAACATGGAAAAAAATACTAATAAATCATTACTTTATTAAAAGATATTTGTTTGATTTTTTAAATACTACACCCGTTTTTAACGAGTCAATTATAACAAGAAAATTTTACTTCAGTACATTTAAATGTGTTACAAATACTTCATTTTGGGGAAATATTTTTTTTTATAAAGCTCGCAACTATTCGAAAGAGGATAAAGTAGTTCTTATTTTAGTGCACATTTTTTCAGCATATAAATTTTAGAAGAAAAATTATTACTACTCATTATTTTTAAATTTAAGCTTGATTAAGTTCTAATTTTGTTATAAATTTAAATATTTTTAGAAAAAAACCAAATTTATGTATTTTTAATTGAATCTTTGCGGTTTGATTTTGTCATTAATTTGTGTGAATGTTATCTTTTATCATCATTATTGTTTATAGGTCTCTAATTGAAAAATAATAAATATATATATATATATATATATACATATATATAATTACATTTTAAGTCTCTAATAAAATTTAATTAAGTAATTTTAATTAAATTTTTATTAAAAAATTATCTCATTCAATATTAAAAAAAAAATCTTATAATTAATATAAATTTTCAAATATAATATTTATTAATATATATATATAAGAATTTGTAGAAAAGGTGAAAAACGAAAGTTATTTTAGTCTTAAAACTACGGTTTTTTTACTGCGGTTTTTCAATGCGTAGTTTATTTTCTTCAAGCAAAGAAGACGACTATTTAGCCCCCATGTTACATTCAATCTAAAATGACGACTATGGTAAAAACTGTCATTTTATACCCTCCCTGGTCTCAGCACACATGGTGCCCTAATCTCAACAACAGTGGTGGCGAACAACAACGACGACAACGTCTAGCAGCCGTGAAGAACCAATGGAGGCACAATCAACAACCAATGAAGATAGCGATGGTGGAAGGCAATGAAACTTCACCAATAATGAAGGACAAAAACTAATAATAGAAACAAAAAAAAACAAATAAGCAATGGTAAGTGAATGAAAGAAACTTACACAATGGCAAAGAGCTCGAAGATGAAGAAGAAGCAGAGAGAGCACGAAGCAAAGAAGGAAGACAAAGCGCGAGAAGACAAAGAAAATACGAAAGTTTAAGTGGCGAGCTACAAATTACAGTAATAAAATGAGTGTAAAATGAGCCTTTTTGCACTAGTGAACTCTATTAAAATCTGAACAACTTTGTTGAACAAGGTGATTTGATGCTTCTATATCTGATTTGAAGACTTGAAAAACTTGTTGTTGTGTTTGTGTGTGTTGTTTAGTAGTTTTTGAGTTGTTAATTCACACCTAGTATTGATCCAAGCTCACTCAATTCTTTATCTCTTTGAAAAGAAGTGTTTTCTAAAAAGCTGTGAAATTTTAGTTAGTTGTTTTTTAGAAACAAAGGTTTTTGAAAAAGCCTTACTTTGTTTTGTCTTTTCTGCCAGGAAGAAACAATTAGTTATTTCGATAAAATAAGTGGCTCTTTTATATGAAATCCTTAACAGAAAAATAAATTCAATCAGTTGTTTGTTTTGTAAAACAATCTGTTGTTTTTCAAACAGAATCTGCTAAAAATTCTAAAACTATTTTAAAATGTTTCTAACTGCTTTTGATTAATGATCTAATAGTTTTAACTACTTATTTGAGTCTATATAAAGATTGTTTTGTGATCTTTTCAAGAACCTAAGAAAGATAGCTTATTAAAAACATTTTCAAGAGAATTAAGAGCTTTTGGATCTTCACTTGTGTGTGAAATAGGAATTGGGTTCTCTCTCCATTTGTACTATTGTTTTGTAAAGCCCAAGTGTATTCTATTTCCTTCTTTTAAATATTATAAATCTATGTAATCTGTGTAAAGCAGTTTTAGAAAGGGTTTCTGAAAAACTATGGTGTTGCAAATGAGTGATATGTGTTCTTGAGGGGTTCAAGATCAACATTCTTGGTATGTGTTTTTGAAATCTAGCTTTGATTGCATAGTCAGTGATTAGCTAAGGATTGGATGTAGCTCTTAGTTAAGAGTGAACCATTATAAATATCTTTTTGTTAATTTCTCTATCCCTAATCTTATTCATTGCTTTATAAATTGTTATTTGTTTACTGGTATAAACAATCTATTGTTTTGAGAAAACAATTGGTTGGTTTTCTATAAAGAACTATAAAATTGAAATTTTATCCAGTTGAACAGGAAATCATTTGGTTGATTTTTCAGAACTTTTCACTCTACTTCCAATCTTTGTGAAAATCTTGTGAAAACAGTTCATCCCCTCTTGTTTTGGCAACACATTCTAACAAACTTTTTGAAAGACACGTATTAAATATATCTACCATATATTAATACTTAGATCAAAATCAAAGTTTACCCACTTACAAAATAGTTAACAATTTGTAAGAGTGAATCCTTTCATTTAGAATAAGAATATGGGATACAATACAAAAACATTCAATCACTTCTCACTTTTAATATCCTCATTTACACATATCTTCATTTGTATCTCACTTATCCTTTTCTTAATGGTGTCAATAGTCAATACACAATAGTACATTTTCAGAGGGTAAATTTTTTTACCTTGGAAACTTCCTCTCAAACTGAACTAACATAGATTATTTCATACTTCTCAAGATTAAACATAAACAATAATTTAATACATTCAATAAAAAAATGATAAAAAAATAGAAAGAAAGTATATGATTACAATAATTACATAAAAAATAAACATTTAATTATATTAAATGAATTATATAAATCAAAAGAATATATATTTTCACTCAAAGGCTCGACACTTAACAATCTTGTAGCTTGAAAGAAGAAACTCTACAACAAATTTCATTTCACTCAAATGAAATTAGTTCAATTAATATGTAAAAACATGACATCAAAAAAACACCTTTAACCCATTTCACATGTTTCAAACAAAATTTAAACTTCTAACTCCATCACCAAATAACAAAACCTAGCTTAGCACAAACTATATCAAGTTATACCCACACTCTCCAAAATCTCTAAAGATACTCATTTTAACTTTTTTTATATATATAAAAGCTCTCATATTAGGCATCACTATGAAACTTGACATCTCAGCTAGGCTGACACCTCAAGTAACAACAATCATTTGCCACCACATGAAAAAAGTATTATTAAAGGAAAAAAGAAAGGAAATACAAGTAAATATGGGGGGACTAGACCAATACTCATATATTAACAAAAACGATACATAGGTGACTTGTATCTATTCATAAAGAACTTTAAGAAAAGACTAGATGGAAGCCTATTATACCAATGAAATTGTTATCTATGAATAAATCCTAAGTTAGCAAGCTTATTAGCATAAGTATTTCCTTCACGAAAAATGTGAGAAACCCTAAACCTGATTATCCTACAATAATTAAGACAAGTGTTCCACCTATTACAAAACATCCAAGGAACATTAGTTATAGCAGTAAACACAACACAAAAATCAAGGCAAAATCACATTCAAGCCATAAATGAGTAAAACCCATATTTTGAGCTTCTTCAATAGCATGTATAACCCCATAAAACTCAGCAACCAAAGCAGTTTGGACATCAAGGAAAGTAGAGAAACCACCAATAAACTCTCTCACACTCCCACGAAAAATACCTCCACAAGAAACAAGATCAGGAGAACCCCTAGCAACACCATCAATGTTAATTTTAACCCAACCTGGTGAAGGAAACTCCCATCTAACAGGAAGAGGATGTAGAACTTTACCATTACGAGTATGAATATAAAAAAAATTAAGCACATTGAAATCAAACATATCGTTGCGCATAGAACTTTTAGACGAATTTTCCACTAGACAAGTTATGTGAGTTGATTTTAGATTGGCACATTTTTATAGGTTACTCTTTTGTTTAGGCTTTTTGGGATTAACAATTTAAGGTGAGAACCCAAAGAAGATTCTCATTGGACATGAACTTAACCAAGTGGTTAAGTAAGTCTGAATGTTCACTTTTAGAGGGAAAATAAAAAAAACACAGATATATGGTATTGCGGAAATAAATTAACAAAATGAAGCAAAGAATAAAGTGATGATCAAATAGTAAATGAAGAAAACAAGAACATAAACAGGAAGGATGAACGTGGAAAGGGAAGAAAAGGTAAAAATATGAAGAGAAAAAAAGCTTATGAGTATGGAGATGGTGTCATGCCACTTGAAGGGTGGGATGATCCAAGATAAGTGGTGCATAGTCGCCACTTGAAGTGCACTACACTTAAGATAAAACCCAGATAAATGGAGTACTCAGACTCACAAAAACACTCACGCATAGTTTCTTTACTTAATTCAATTTCAATGTGTCATTACATGGAGAGAGGCACCCTTTATATAGGGAGGAGTGTCTTGGAGAACAAGAACAGGGGAGGGTAGAAAAGGAATGAAGAAAGGGAGCCCTAGGGTTTGAACAAGATTAATGTCGTCCCCTACACCTAGTTTCTAGAAGATAGGGTTTCCCTTCCTCAACCTAGGTGCTCATGAAGAGAAAATGGGCTTGGCACAAGCCCAAGTATCTAAGCACACTCTTTTTATACTATGTAAACATGTTCTAGCTTATTCTTCTATTTGACCCTCCAAAGTGAGCTCAATTTATTTACATAACTTCTCTTGTGAAAAGACAAGAAGGAAGAACTTCTGATATTATGGTTTATATCTAGTTCTTCTTCTGCTAATGCTCTCTCGAGGTTTGGTGGGGCCTCACTTTGTATACTAACATGACTGACCTTTTTGTGAAGTGCTTGATGTGTTAGTCATTTGCTAGTTGTTGTGGTTTGTATCATGCCCCATAGGTTGGAAAGAATTTGTTCTCGAATTTAGAACTCCTCCAAGTAACATAGTTAGTTTGTTCACTTAACTTATATATGTGAGTGGTGAAACAAACTTATGTTCATTGATTTTTCAGAGTTTGGGTGGAATGGTTCTAGTTACATGTAATGTTGGTAGAGAATGTGTAGGATCAAAGGGAATTTGGTGTGAAAAACTTCTTATAAGGTGTAAACCTTTAGAAGGATTTTGAAAAATATTCCCACATTTCTCTAACAAATGTTGCATGTAATAGAGCTATTAATAGATAAATAAGAGAAGGAAGGAAAGTACCAAAGTAAGCCAACAATTTTTATTTTTGGACGGATCAACATTATGGTTTTTACCACATTTGGTGAGGTGATGAGCCCCGTTTTGTTATTTTCGTCATCTTTTTCAGTTTTGTTTTTTTGTTTCATTTTTATTTGGTCTTTATTTACCTCTTTTATCATCATGGTTCTTTTGTTTGGACAATTGACATCTCTGTGTCTAAAACCTAAACATTTAAAACATTTTCTGCTTGAGCTTTTGGTGAGTGACTTAGGGGTAGAGATGGTTTTAGAAACTCTATGGTCAGAAGTGGTTTCTTTTGAAAATTTGGAAGGTAAAGTTTTTCTAGCAATTTTGTTTGTATCCTTCCATGAAGATTTGTAGAAGCCATCATTATGAGTATTTTTGAAAAAAAAATTCTTCAAAAGTTGTGATTCCACCTTGATTGCTAGGTGAACCACTTTCTTTAAAGAAAAGTACTCATATAACTCTACAATATCTTGGATTTCTCTCCTTAAACCACTCACAAACCTAGTTATCTTTGACTTTTCACTATCATGCATATTAATTTTAGTTAAAGTTGTTTCTAAGTCCTTAAAGTATTCATCTACCGTCCTAGGTCCTTGATGAAGTCGTTGGAGCTTCAACAAGAGTTCCTTCTTATAATGAGGAGGAACAAACCGCGCGCGCATGCATTCTTTCAAATCATACCAAGAGACCACGGTTGGCATCTTGTTTAGCCCAATGTCCATTACACTTTGATGCCACCATTGCATGGCATAGTCTAAAAATTCTAGGGAAGCTAACTTAACTTTTTGATCCTTTTCGACCTCATACACATTAAAGATTTGTTGTACTTTAGTTTCTCATCCTAAATATACATTTGGGTCACTATCCCCACTAAAACTAGGTAACTTTACAAAAAGTAAAAAAAAAAATCTTTGGTGGTTGGTGTTGATGGCACCTTTCTTTAAAATTGTGCACTCTCCAATCTTGGTCTTCTGCTTGACTCCCATAATGCCCATGAAACCTTGTAGTGCGCCTAGGTTCCTGCCTCCTTTCTCTAGTTAATATCTCTTGAGTCTCTTCAAGTCGGTGCACTCTTTCTACAAGTTGTCTCATTTCTTCGTCTGTGTGTCTGTGTGTGCCAAGTTCCTCTTGGCATCCTCAAGCTTCTCCAAAAGACGAGCCTTTTGAGGAGATTGTGGTTTAGAAAATTCCTTTGAAGATAAAATGATACATCATGTTGAACAAAAGAAAACAAACAATTAGTGAAAATAAAAATTAATGCATTCACTCATGTGTATCACTCGGCTATTTAGTAAGGATGAAAAAAAAAATGTTAACTTCAGTCAAGAAAGGTTTTGCAATTTTTCCAAAAGGGTCCACACTTGGTAGCAACACTTCAAGTGAAAGAGGTCAAAGCTCTTAACACTTGCTCACCAAAGAAAACCCCTAAAAAACTTAAGAAAGATTTGAAGACAAACAAGAAAAATTTAAAGAAATAAAGTTAAACCAAGTAATGACAAAACTTAGAGAAGACAAACAAGAAAAACACTTTTAAGACTCAAAGAAACTTAAACTTTTTATTATGAAGTTTTGATGTCCTTGGAAATTGTAAAAGCAAGAAGGATAAAATTCCACAAAGATGAAAATAATTTGCCACATAAAAAGAATCCTCTTTTTAGTAAATTTGAACTTGAAAAGTGAATTGCACTAACTTTGTTTATTTTTTTGTCTTTGCTTTTGTTTTATGTCCATAATCTTGGCATGCATATTTTACTTCACTTTAAATTTTCACAAATAGATTGGGATTCAATTCATATGATCACTTGAATTCTTTGTTTGGAACTAAATCAATTTCTATTCAAACAAAATTCTAGATGTTTTTAGTTCTTCACAATTAAAAGAAAAATAAGTAGAAAGGATTTAAAGACTTCTAAAACACTAAGTACATAAGACTCAAGAAAAAATAAGTAAGGAAGAGAAAAAGAATGACACAAACAATTCAAAAGCGGAATTTAAAGTGCTTAATGAATAAAAAACATAATTGTAAATGACAAGAATTTAAAGGTAGACTTGAAAGGTGATGAATTGTAAAGCGGAATTAAATTGCTGGAAGATAAAAGCAATATTGAAATGTGCTGGAATTTAAAGCATAAAATCAACTCTGAAAAGATAAGCACAATTAGAATCAGACTTTGATACCACATGATGTGAGTTGATTTTAGATTGACACATTTATATAGGTTACTCTTTTGTTTAGGCTTTTTTAGATTACCAATTTAAGGTGAGAACCTAAAGAAGATCCCCACTGGACACGAACTTAACCAAGTGGTTAAGTAAGTGTGAATGTTCACTTCTAAAGGGCAAATAGAAAAAAATATATATATGGTGTGGATGATGATGATTACGAAAATAAATGAATAAAATGAAGCAAGGAATAAAGTGATGACCGAATAGTAAATGAAGAAAACAAGAACATAAAGAGGAAGGATGAAGACGTAAGGGAAGAAAAGGTAAAAAGATGAAGAGAAAGAAAACTTATGAGTATGGAAATGGTGTCACACCACTTGGAGGGTGGGATGCTCCAAGATAAGTGGTGCATAGCCGCCACTTGAAGTGCACTGCACTCAAGATAAGACCCAGATAAATGGAGTACTCAGTCTCACAAAAACACTCACACAAAGTTTCTTTACTTAATTCAATTTCAATGTGTCATTACATGGGGAGAGACACCCTTTATATAGGGAGGAGTGTCTTGGAGAGCAAGAAGAGGGGAGGGTAGAAAAGGAATGAAGAGGGGTGGCCTTGGGGTTTAACCAAGGTCAATGTCACCCCCTAGACCTAGTTTCTAGAAGCTAGGGTTTTCCTTCCTCAACCTAGGTGCTCATGAAGAGAAAATGGACTTGCCACAAGCCCAATTTGCTAAGCACACTCCTATTTATGTTATGTAAACCTATTGTAGCTTATTGTTCTATTTGGACCCCCCAAAGTGAGCCCAATTTATTTACATAACTTCTCTTATGGAAAGACAAGAAGGAAGAACTTCTGATATTCTAGTTTATATCTAGTTCTTCTTTTGTTGATGCTCTCGAGGTTTGGTGGGGCCTGACTTTGTATACTGAGATGACTGATCTTTTTGTGAAGTGCTTGATGTGTCCTTAGTTATCTGCTGGTTCTTGTGATTTGTATCAACAAGTGAGACATTTAATGAAAAAAAAAAAACTCTAGAAACATCAATTTTAACTTGAAATCTAGCATATATCCTCATACGCTGTATCATCCAAATAGAAAAAGTTATTACAACAAGCTTAATTAAATTAACCAAAGGACTACCATCACTCTTAATAAAAGAAATAATATCATCCACATTAGAGAAATGAGAATTAAGAAAAATTTGTTGAACTCAACTCCAAATATGCAAAGCATTAGGACATTCAAAAAATAAGTGTTGAATAGATTCTTGTTGCTTTTCATACAATGTACGCATAAAACATATGTATAAACCTTTATGCTGAATGTGCTTATCGGTAGGAAATCACCCATGAAAATTTTTTTAGAGTACTAGAGTTTTGGAATGAGGAATATATGGAGACTAAATGAGTTTTCCCCAACCACATGGAACGCCAGGATTCAAGAAAAAAGTTCTAGCTGATTTGTTAGTGAAATGACCAGACTCGTCCAGAATTTAATTAGAAATATCTTGTTTCTATTTAATCATGATATATTAAAAAAATGAAACATTTATTGTAAAGGCGAGAGAATATGCCAATCATTATCCGTCTAGAATTGGAAAACTGTATCCTAAATGCTAGAAGTCATTCTAAGCATGTACTTTGATTTAAAAATACCAATTTTAACTTACTTATTGTCATACTCTAATTCTTTAAACTCCAAATAAACTTAACGAATTAAATTAACTATCCATATTTATAAATCTTATGTTACTGGAAAAAAAAACTTGGATAATAATAGAATAAGAGTTAAGGTAATCTTAACTTTCTTATAAGAAACCTAATTTAAAAAAGTTAATACGTTATTATATACTTAGATTTACACATATTGATATCCTTTCAACTGCAATGATACATGCAAACAAAAAACACAACATCAATCCGGAGAAAGAAAAAACAATTAAAGAATATATACACACGATTAAGAACTCTTAAAGAAAAAAAATATAAAAATCTAAGAGAGATTATGTAACATCCCTAAATTTTCCCATATTTATAACCATAATCTGTATGAAATATTAAAATAAATATATAAACATAATACAAATATATCTAAAATTTCATTATTATAATGTTTCAAATTATCTCTCTCTTCATAAGACTTGAAACATTTACAT
>Ga0123342_1000570_pt1 | contig 58567 bp, 20 predicted proteins | sample Turbeawhitnodule_FD_89960 | JGI IMG/M metagenome (GOLD analysis project Ga0123342, IMG submission 89960) | Root nodule microbial communities of legume samples collected from Mexico - Turtle bean Mexico white nodule | ecosystem: Host-associated > Plants > Roots > Nodule | place: Mexico: Nepantla... | reverse complement strand
CATGGACAATGTGACTCTCTCTAATACATTCACACCTATTTATTTAATATCCGCACCCCTACACTATACAATAGAAATAAGAAGAGTCATCTTTTGACACTCTTGTCCCAAAGCTCTTGCCATTCTCCTAGTGATTCTTTGGGCTTGGGCCCCTTCTTGGGCTTAGGCGTCATGGGCTTGGGTGTCCTCTACTTGGTTTCCATCAGTGTCCACGTCAAGTCGAGTCGGCCTGGGTCTACGTCAAGTCAAGTCGACCTAATCCATGTCAAGTCGAGTTGGTCCGGGTTCATTTTGAGCAGAATCAATCCAGTCCATGTCGAGTTGAGTCGATGCAAGCCCATGTCAAGTCCAGCCGATCTAGGCCCATGTCAAACCGAGTAGACCTGGGCCCATATCGAGCCTAGTCGACTCAAGCTCATTTTGAGTCGATTCGATCTGGGACCCTGTCGATCTAAGTGTGCCTAGTCTATGTCGAGTCAGTTTGGGCCCATATTGAGCTGAGTCGACCCGGGATCATGTCGAGCCGAGTTGACCTGGACCCATGTCAAACCGAATTGGCTCGGTCCATGTCGAGCTCATTCGGCCTGGGTCCATGTCGAGTCAAGTGGGTCCGGGCCCATGTTGAGCTTATTCGACCCAGACCTAAGTCAAGTCGGCATGGGCCCATATCGAGTCAAGTCGGCTCAGGCTCATGTTAAGTTGAGTTGCATAGTACCAAGTCGAGTGTAGTCGATCTGAGTTTAGGTCGAGCCGAGTCAGTCCAGATCCAGGTCTAGATCCAAGTCGAGTCAACCTAGGCCCAAGTCAGCCCATGTCCATATCGAAATAGATTTAATATAATTGACAAAATGAATTTAATCTAAAGTTAATTTTAAATGATCCAAATAAATTTGATATAGTTAAAATAGATATAGATCTAGATTTTGAAAAATTCAAATCCATAACCACCCGTAATTAAGGATCTAATTAAGGAGAACCCATGTGCAAGGCAAGAGTTTTAGGCACACAATTCACTACAAATCTAATCATATATCCAGCCACTTTGTAGCATAGTTCTCTACCTAACATACATAAATTGACATCCACATGAATGTGGACCGAAACAAATAAAAAAAGAGGTGAAGACGTATTTTTAAATAATACAAGATCACAACTTCACTTGTGGTGAAGTCATACCACATGAAGATAACTTCACATGTGATTAAAATGAAATTGTGACACGTCAACATAACTTCATACAATTATCATAAAAAAATAAAAATGAAAAATTACACACAAATTGATTTTACATATTATTAAAACAACTTGCCCTCATTTAAAAACTTTAAATTAGTTACTTTAATTTAAAAGGGCACTCATTTAAAAACTTTAAATTAGTTACTCTAATTTGAAATCAAATAAAAATTCATTGTGTAATTGCACCAATTATGTTTTGTATAAATGATCAAATAAATTACTTGCTCTTATTTTGATCAGGTTCTCCATCAATTCTAAAGCAATTTTTAATTGAAGGAATTTTTGTCCATATGCCAATAAAATAGTAACCTATTACAATTATATTTAATCCGAGAAAGAAATTGAAATTAATCAACCAACCCTATATATTAGAGGTCACTCTATGCCATTATCTAAAACATTTACGAAGGAGTTGAAAATTATACAACAAGGTATTAAAATAGTTAAAAAGAAAAAATAGGAGTGGGTTGATAATCAGGTTAAACTATGAAAACATATTTGATTTTGTAAGTTGGGAGTTCCTATGACGGAAAAGTTGGGATTTTGTAAGGAATGAACTTGCTGGAAAAAAAGAAAGAAAAAAAAAGAGTACACATTTAGGTGGTGGAAAAACTTAAAAGAAGCTATTAGATTTCCTAGGATAAATGAGAACTCACTAATTAAAGAAGAACCAATAAAAAATAGATGGTATGTAGTGATATGATTGATTAAAAAAATTATTCTCCGAAAAACGAATCTTCTATTATACTTAAATATTATCGATTATATGTCTATAATAAGAAAAAATTTCTTATTTATCAAGACGTGCAATTTATAGTGCCTTAGACATAATTGATCATATACTCATATAAAAGAACAAATTAAGACATTAAAAGGTCAAATGGTCTCTAAAAAAATGTGCGAAGAAAAAACAATTGAAAAAAATGTATTTATTATTGAGAGTAATGTTATTGATATAATCTACCTTTTTCTTTCAAATCCATTACAATTTTTCCTTTTCATTTTCTCAGTTCCTTATTTTTCTTAAATAAAATATTTTATTTTTTACTGTATCTTTTTTTTTTCGTACCTACAATATATGTTCGTTATTACAAAAATAAAGGACGATAGAAAATAAAAGGTAAAAACAAGAAAATCTAAGTACAAAGAAATTTATTGAAAAAGCAAGTAGTTAATCTAAGCAACTCTCCCCTCTCATCACTTTATTCCCATTTTGTTATATAATAATAATAAATATCATTTTGAAATTAAATATTTTTATTTTATTTCTTCATCAAAAACAACTTTTATTTCAACCTACCAAACATTGTAATAAGTTCTCCATGCGAACATTGTTCAAACTAAGAGAGTCTCCGGCTGCGCCGCACTTTATCTTCCACTTTTGTAAAAAGAGATTTGAATTTGAATCTTCTCGTGATGACAAGAAGAAGAAAAGGTTGACAATCCAATGGACAACCTGTCACAATTATCACTTGTTTTCTTTTCCTTCTAAACTATTTAATCAATGACTAATCAATAATTGATAAGCTAAAATAGTTAGGAAGCTAAAATATTCCGTATAATGTTGAGTCTAATATTGTGTACAAAGAGATTGTTTATTGATATTCATATTTAAATATATTAATATTATAATAATGTAAATTAAAATTTTTGAATAATCATTCTTAAAAAGAATGTAATATTTATTATTGAACTAAGCCAATAATAAAACTAGATACACAGAAAATATGATAGGGATTTTAATATATATCAGAGAAGAAAGAAAGGCAAATTACACACTATTTAAGAGTTCATATATTCTTGGCTACGTTGAATGTTTTAGGTCTAAGATCGCCAAGACTTTTGCCTGTAACATTCTGGCACCCACTGTTAGGCAGGTAAAACTTTTCCTTATTCCAAAAGGCAACACAGACATCATCCATGAAAGAACTGTGTTGCGACACTTGAGCAGTTCGCCACCACCGAGCCAATTCTAATTGGAATCCCGTTTTGAACGTGCCTTATCATCTGGGTGAAGTGATTACGACAATTTGCAATTTATAGGGGATCGACTCGGTCCATTCATCAAAAGAAAAAACCATGTTAGGGTCTTAACCCTTCATGGTGCCGAGCATGACCTCAGTCCAATACAAAAACCATGCTAAGGTGAAGACCCTACATGGTGCCGAGCATGAATTCAATCCATTCAAAAAAACCATGATAGCGTGAAAACCATGCATGGTGTCGAGCATGGACTCGATCCATTCAAAAAAACCATGACAACGTGAAGACCCTACATGGTGTCGAGCATGAACTCGGTCCATTGAAAAAACTATGACAGCGTGAAGACCCTGCATGTTGTCGAGCATGAATTCGGTCCACTTAAGAAAACCATGACAACTTGAAAACCCTGCATGGTGTCGAGAATGAACTCGGCCCACTCAAGAAAACCATGACCGCAAGAAAACCTTACATGGTGCCGAGAATGAACTCGATCCACTTAGGAAAACCATGATAGAGTGTGAAAACCCTGCGTGGTGTCGAGCATGAACTTGGTCAAATGCAGAGGGACGATGATTCCTAATTATATGTTTCTAACATGAAAGTATGTTCTATTTATACTACACGAATCAGCTGATTGAAAGAAGAGGAGATGCGAGGTTGGGAATAGACACGCAAAAGGTTAGAGTAATGAAAGTGAAGAAGAGGAAGCGTGAAGTAATTAAGGAAAATTGTCAATGACGTGACTGTAGGAGTAATAAGTATAGTAAGACATGGTCGAGAGATACGTGGGTGGGTTCGTTGGAGATAGTCAAAATAAACATAGTCTTTAGTCTCATTGGTTTATGCCTAAGTCTATAGGGTTCTAGCGTCATAGGCTGAGCCCGATATTGCATATAAGCAGTTCGTCTACCGATATTCATATTTAAAGACATTAATGTTGTATTAGCACAAATTAAGGGATTTCGAATAATCAACCTTAAATAGGAGGCAACATTTATTATTGAATTAGGTCAATAACAAGGTTAAAAACAAAAGAGATAAGATGAAAATTTTAGTATATATCAAAGAAAAAAGAAAGACATATCACACACTAGTTAAAAGTTCACATATTCTTAACTATACGAAATATTCTAGATCTGAGATTGTGAGAACTCTAATATGAAAGGGTTACTTCGTCTTTGGGCACAATTACTTAAAAACCGATAAAGCAATAGGAGGTTATACTGCTATTCATTCACCACCATCCCCACAATATTCTGGTAAATGAGGACTCATATGATATATAGAGAGAACGGCAAACTAAAAAAAGATTATAAAAAACCAAATCTGCACGTATGCGAAACAGCGAGAAGGGCAGAAAAAAATTGAATGAGGTTATGAAATTTAGGATAGTAAGTACCTGACAAAGCATTGAGTCCATTGAAACAAGTGTTGAGGAAAGATGTGGTGGCATAACCATTTGAAGAATCTGTTTGAGGATTTTTGTTCCGTTCATGGCAGCGTTGGGTTTGGTCTTGGATTAGGGGAATATTAAGGTTATGGCTTAGGTTGCTGTCGCCACCATCCATTTCGAACAGTTGTGGTGAAAGAGTATGAGTATTAGGTTTGCAGCCTGCCCTGTCTTTTGCCCACTTATTCACTTCTTCTCATTACTGTTATAATAAAATTCGCCATATACACGACAAAATAAAACACAAAGGAATAAACTATCCCTTTTCAATAAATGAATATTAATTTATATATAGATTAATGGTTTCATACTCATAATTTTACAAACATTATAAATTTTAGACTTCAAATTAAGAAACTTTTTTTATATTTCTTCTTTAAGAAATATTTTAAATGAAAGTTTTCCAGACAAATTATATATATAAATATTTTCTTAAATTATAATTAATAATTAATAATTTTTATTAATAATAAAATTAATTTGAATATTAATAATTTTTTAATTTCTAAAATAATATAGAATGTAATAAATATAATAATTAATTATCTTTTATCTTTAAAATTAATTTTTATTTAATAATTTTTCTATAATAAAACATTTGAAGGTGAGATCTGTACAAGTTTAAACTATTATCAGCCTCAGAAATATAGGTGGATGTCTTTCGTTGGACAAAGAAAAAGAATGAAAAATGGAGTAATGTGTGTCGGAAAAGATTTGTCAAAAGAAAATCGTAGGCATACCAGACACGACTATCATCAAGTGTAAAAGACAAAAAAAACTCGGTATCATTCAATGGCTACGCTAATAAATTGTTAATTAAATAATAATTATTACAGAAAATTATTAAATAATAAAAACTAATTCAAAGATAAAAAATAATTAGTTGATAAAAAATAATTAGTTAATATAGTGATTAAATTATAGATTATTTTAGAGACTAAAAAATTATTGATTTCTAAACTATTTTCTATTGATAAATAGTTTCTAATTAATACCAATTTAGAAACTATTTATTAATAATAAAAATTAATTTAAAAATTAATAATCTTTTTAGTCTCTAAAATGATATCTAATTTAGTCATTATAGCAAATAATTATTCTTGTAGTAGATTGAAGGTAAACCTCACTATCCTATTTACTGTCGGACAATGAATTTTAATTAGTTTCTATTATTGATAAATAGTTTCTAAATTAGTTTCTATTATTGATAAATAGTTTCTATTATTGATAAATAGTTTCTAAATTGGTATCTAATTAGCTATAAATGTTTTAACTACCAATTTAGAAACTATTTATCAATAATAGAAACTAATTTAGAAACAAATAATTTGTTTAATTTTTAAAATGGTCTCTAATTTAGTCACTTTAACAATTAATTATCTTTTTTTCTCTAAAATTGATTTTTATTTGATGATTTTCTGGTAGTGAATTGAAAGTAAATATGACTGCCCTATTTATTTATTGCCATGCAATGAATTTTATGAGTTTACTAACATTGTTCTAAATTTATTTATTTTTAAGTATGACCTAAACATTCATAGATAAATATTTAAAATCCATTAGAGTTAAGACATTGAGATTACATAAACTAAAATATGTATTAAAAAAACAGGTTGTTTTGAACAGGATAGCAATGATATGGATTTTTTTAATTTAAGAATCAATATCATTTTTAACAATTATATACTAGATTGGAAATAAATTTTTATGATGATTCATATTAAAATATAGACATGGACAATATCCAATTTTTTCAAGACATGAATTTCTTATCCTAAGTGATGCATTAGCCCTGTCAGATGCATTTCTTTGGTAGGATGACCCTTCAAATCTAAATTTTCATTTGCAGATACCTCTCTTTTTGTTAGAGCACTATTTTTTTTTTCTCTCTCTAAAGGGTAAAGGAGGATGTGGTTATTTTTTATTTTATCAGCAATAAAGAATCAATAAATGGGAACTATTTCAGGGGTGATCCAATCCTTATACATAATTAACATTACCATTCTCTTAGCTAGAGCCACTTACCAGAATGCAAAAAAAAAGAAACATTAACGGATCATCCTCATACTCATACGGTCTAAAGGATTCAGAACTCAATTTGAGTAAGAAAAGGGATCACAACTAAACTTTGTGTAAATCCAAGACCAAACCTTTACTTGCCGCAAAACAAAACACTTTTACCGCATCTGCCACTCCCCTATTGAAGATGACAGAGTTCCTATGTTTCCAAATTTCGCTCACTACACCGACCCAAATTATACCCCAAACAACGTCCTTCAAAGTAGAAGCCTGACATCTCCTGAATTGAGAAAATATGGTTATGGTGTCAGTATCTTAGACATCTAGACTATTGAGATTTTTATATTTTCCTTGGAAGGTTTATTGTTAATGGAGGTTTATATCATTCTCTATTAAGAGAACCTTTACTATTTTTAGGAGTCTTTTTATTTATTTTTTGATGGATTGAGTGAATTTCATTTTATTAAAAAATATAAACAGACAAATGAGAGAACATTTAAAAAAAAAAAAAATCTTTCTCATATTAAGGTCCATGCTTAATAAAGAAAGAAAGTTGAAATAAAGTGGGATGTGTTTTTCGTTTGAAAAGAATTTGTTATGAAAATAAATATATTACCAAATTATAATATATAAGCACATCAAACTTTATTCTCTTTAATCAGATTTTAGATTTAAAGTTAATAAAAAAAATAGAGAGTATTATGCTGATAATTTGTTTTATTTGGATGCTATATTTAAAAATATAAATACATGTTAAATGAATTTTTAGTTTATTGATAAAGATGTACAAAACATTTAATTTAGGAGAAAAAAATACAAAAAATAAAAATAAAATTAATATTCTATAATATATAAAACATATAAGAGTCAACTTACTATATTTATGGCTTTATATCTTTACATATGATTTGAGTTTGTTAGTAAAATATGTTATATATCAATACATACATATATTCATACAAAATTAGATTACCTCCTTAATAACCATATTTCTCACAATTATATTAATAATTTCATTACATTTAAATGCCAAACATACATAAATCAATATTTCACAAAAATACACTTTTATTTACAATCACGTCAAAGTTAAATTAAGAGTAAAATAATACACTAAACATTAAAATAACCTTTAAAAGTTAAGTTGAGATTTTTGTTTAAAATATTAAAATGTTACTTTATATCACTCGTACTCTTTGCTTAAGTATATCTTGACAAAACTTCTTAAAAAATATATAATTAATTTTTATCGAGATAATATCCTTTAATTAAATGAGGAGATAACGCGATCAATATACTTGCTTGAGATAATATCCTTACTTAAACAATATTCATTTGACTTTCATTCTTAATATTGATATTAATATTGATATTGAATGAAACAAAAATTTTAAATATAAAAAAACAGAATTTTTTATTAAGTTGTACAAATTTTATTTTAAGAAAATTATTAAACAACAAATAATTTTAAAAAAATAATTATTATACACTAAATAGTTTCTATTATTAATAAAAAAATTATAAAATTTTAACTATTAATCATTATTATATTCAAAATTAGTCACTGTAAATAATTTTATAATTTTATTGTATATTTTGAAAATTATTTCCACTAATGATGATGTTTTAATTTCTTTTGTGTATCTTAGTAAAATGTTGTCAAGATTTACATGTTCATTATATTTCACGACAAGATCTTTTCTAGATATATAGTACAAACGTCGTTTCGTTATCTATCTCGACAAAACTAGACATAAGAATTTTGTTTTTGTTTTATTGTTGGAGTGTCAAACGTAAGTAGTGTTTTAATGAGAGAATTTTGAAATGGGAGTGATTTTGGTAGAAGATCAGGTGTGCCCATAGTAATCTTATTATGAAAAAAACACTTGTAAAATGCACCAAAATAAATATTACATTTCTGCTCAAGGCCCACGTGAACCAATTGTACTTAGGGAGTTCCTTCCTGCATCTCTACATTCTTCTTCCTGCACCCCTACATTTTTTAAAATACCAAAAGTATCTACAGTTTTATGTGATTCTGGAATAGGGGTTCTGTAAGCAAAAAGTATTTATGGAAAAAAGATTCGTAAGTAAAGAGTGTTTTCAAAATAGGAAATCCAGAAGATAAAAAATCTTTTTGGAATATATTTTTTTGATTTTCAGATTGGTAAATCCAGAATTAATAAAATGTGTTCTGGAAATCATTTTTAAAGGGTAAAACAGTCTTTTTTTAAAATAATGGTGTGCAGGAAGAATTTTGTTAGGTGCAGGAAGAATTTTGTTAGCGTGCAGGAAGAAATAGCCTTGTACAAAATAAATTGCTGAATTGTGGCCCAATTTCAAGTTAATGGATCCAGTAGTTACCTAAAAAGACGAAGGCAATTGCTTCCTGCACCATATCATTGCACCCAATCACAAGGAAAATACCGAAAATACCCTTAAAAAAATAGGTACATATAAAATTACATTTTGGATCCCTTTTTCCAGAACACAATAATCTCTTACAGATAATTTTTTAACGAAATATATTATTTTCAGATCCAGATTTTTTTATCTGGAATGAAATTTGTTTTTTTTTTCCAGATTTTTATATCCGAAACACAAAAACCTCTTCCGGATTTTTTTTTCCAAAATGCATTATTTTTAATTCCAGATTTTTATTTCCAGAATAAAAAGTATTTTCGAAATTTTTGAAATTATGTTGGGTGCAGGTTAAAAAGTGTTGGGTGAAGGGAGCATTTGCCAAAGACGAAAATACTATAGGCCCGATAACAAACCATTCGGAAATCACTATCCAATTTAGATGTATTAAAATAAAATTAAATGTAAAAAAAATTAAGCAAATAAAAATAAAAAATTGAACTAAGTTTTAAGTTAATTTTTTTATGTAAAAAAATAAAAATAAAATTTGACTATTTGTGTTTGAATTATTATTAAAGAAAAATCTATTAAATATTTCAAACTACTTTTATTTTTGTCAAAATATCCTCTCTTTTCTTTTAATTTTCTATTAACGGGATGATGTTTGTTTTTTCGTTTTTAATTCAGTGATCAACTTGCGTGGTTTCTTTTTATTTATAACTTACCGGTTAATTTATTATTTGAGAGAAAAGGAACATGTTGAAAAATATTGGAATGAGAAATAAGTTCATTAATAACTCCCTATTTATTGAGTTATAAGCTTTTTCATAATCCATCTTAAACATCACACATTTTTTTATTTTTCTCTTTATTTTCTCAAATATCTCATTAACTACTAGCACACTATCTAACAACCTACTTCCTTTTAAGAACAATGACTTTATCCAACACCCTTTTCAATTTTGAAGAAAGAATTTTAGATACAATTTTATACACACAACCCACCAAAGAAATCGGTCTAAAATCATTCAAAAGTTGTGGATTTATAACCTTTGGGACAAAAATAATAAAAGAAATATTAGTATCTTTTGGCCAACTCTCACCCTCTGCAAAATTTTGTATTGCACTCAAAACATCTCCTTTATAAGAATTGTAAACAGAAAGAAAAAAATGAGAGACGTTAATACAAATTATATTACATCCTTAAAAAAATAAACTCATCGACGTTAGAAAAAAATCTCAAACTAATACTAGTAACTAATTATTTTATCAAATTCATTTTTATTTTAATATATATTTTTTAGTACATAATGTAATGAGATAACTTAATAGTGTTAAATAGTAAAGATTTTTGCCTAAGGTCATTGCAAGAACGAAGTTACTGAATTTGGTACAAAGGGTGCACTATGCTAGCATAGCAAAAGGTGTTTCTGCTGAGGGAGGGAGTTGGAGAAACTTGGAATCATCCTTCAACTCATATGTCACTAATTCATAAGCTAAAACAAAACAAACCTTTCAATCCTTCAACAAGATATTAAAGAGTTGGATCACCAATAGATCAATTTAATTTATTACATTCTTGTTGGTGATAACAAAAATTGTCTAATTTTTTTACTTTAAATTCCATATCATACATTCGTAATTGGTAGAGTTGTAAAGATACGTGTCTTAATGGGACTTGTCAAACTTTTTTAATTAATGACAAAAAAATGACCAGGTTAATTTAATCGAATCCAACGTAAGAATATGAAATTTAATATAACAAATGTGCATTGATATATTTGTGGTCGTTGACTGGTTTTGACAAGTTGTTTATTAATAAAAATGTTAGAACGTAATCATCTAACAATCATGAAATACAAAAATGTTCATCAAGTTCACTCAATTTGGCTTCAGTGAAATAATATTAGTTTTAAATAGAGCAGGTAGATATTATTATTGTCACCAACCCTAATGTTAGTTTAGGTCATTCCTTAAACTCTCTTCAACAAATTTCTACACTTATTTGTCACTGTTCGAATCATCATTAGGCCGACAACTAAATCTAAAAAGGAAAAAAAAAATGCCACCAACAATTTTTTAGTTATAAAAGATAAAAATATCTTGTTAAATTAATTCTAGGATTGAATATTAAGATAATTCGTAATATATAAATGAATATAACTTTATTTTATAAATCAGTTTAAAAGTGAGTTAAATTTAAATTTTTAATATGAATAATTATTCAATTGTTTTATAGATAAAGAATGGTAAAAAAAATCTTACTATAAGTTAAGAACAATCTACTCATGCTTCTATTGATATTCTTAGTTATACAGAAAGATAAAAAAAATTTGTTATCTTAAAATGCTTTTAGATGTTATTTGACCCTCCATAGAAGTTTAATACATTTTTAGTCTTTATATAATAACAGTGTAGCTTTAGTCTTTTATCAGAGACTGAACATACGCATTTTTACATAAAATATGGAAACTATAATAATTAATGTTTTATTTTCTATAAAATTTAACATCTTTTATATAAGTGGATAATTTTGTTTGAATAAAAGATTCACAGTATTCTAACATTATTTTTTTAACAAGATTTTATTGATACAGACCTTAAACTCAAAGATATTATTTTACAGATACGACATGATAAAGAAAAACTAAAATCTTCGTAATCCTTTTAATTTAGATTATCCATTTATTTTTAAATTTTAATAAGGATGAATTATTGCATACAAGCCTCTTTTTTTATCAGCAAAAGGAATACAAGGTTTTATATTAATCAACAATTTTTTCTTTGATTTTAATTGACTATTAGAAGATATGTTTAAAATTAGGAAAAAATTATAAGTACATTAGCAAAAGAAAGGTTATATATAATTTTTTTAAAAAAATTATTCTTTCTCTAAAACTTAAAAATTCTTATTGCGATCATTTTTGTTTCTTTTTAAACCAAATGGTTAGAGACAATTTAGTAGACCTATCTTAATCAAATCTATTTTTTATCATGGTAAATTTTATGTTTTTTTTAGCTTACAGGTTTTTTCTCTTTTTTTAAAAAAAAGATGAATTCATGTTAGTCTAACTTTATAATGATATAGTTATTTATTAAGTTTAACTTCTTTAAAGATTTAAGTATATTTCAATTCTTGTAAAAAAAATTACACAAAGTGGTTCAACAACAAAATTTTCATAAGATCTAACAAGATCATAGTAGAAACGTAAAGATAAAATTAGATGCAAAATAAGTTGTAACATGTGTTAGACTTAATAGTGCTAACTAAGACAATATAGTAAAAAAAAAAAAAACAGATTTATCTATGGATTTTTACCGCATGAATCTGAATCCGTAGATAAATTTAACATTATCTACAAATATTATCCATTAATTTGAATTTGTAGGTAAATTTAGCATTATCTACGGATATTATCTACAAATCTGAATTCGTAGGTAAATTTTACATTATCTACAAATTTTACCCACGAATCTATATCTAAAATAAATCCAATATTATTATTAATTAACAATATTAAAAATATATTTATTAACTATATTAAAAATATATTTATTAACAATATTAAAAATATAAATAATCTTAATAATTTCAAAAGTTTTAATAATATACATAATATTAATCATAATAATTATACACATAATTTTAAAAATATTATTATAATATGAATAATTATAAAAACATAAATAATATTCATAAACAATAATAATAAATAATAATTATAAATAATAATCATAACTAATAGATATAAATACTATTAAAATTAATAATATTAATATCATAATACTAATAATATTAATAATAACAATATTATTAATAATAATATTAATGATATTAACAATATTAATAATGTTGATAACATGAATAATAGTAATTATAAATAATAACCATAACAATACATAATATTGGTAAATAATAATTAGAAATAATAAAAAATATAAAATTAAAAAAAAAATATGTTAGACTTATGGAATGAAGTTAGTAGGTAATTACTATTTCTGTTATCCACGGATTGAAGTTGGTAGGTAACTACTGTTTCCATTTCTCACGAACTGGAGTTGGTAGGTAACTATTGTTTCCATTTTTCACGGATACACTATCCGTAGGTAAATTAACTTATTACATAATTTTTTTTATTAATATTAATTAAATATTATTATTATTATTATTAACAAATGTATAAAACGTTCAAAACTAATAAATATTTTTGGGGTTAAATATATTTTTCGTTTTTATATTATAAAGTGAAATTATTTTTTCTCCTTAGTCAAACTTTAGACTTCCTGGATATACTTGTAGTAAAAAATTATTAGAATGGATCCTTATCAGTATTTCTCTACGTAACAAACAAATTTTTAGCATAGATTGTATTATAATATTATAACATTCATGTCAGTGATGAGTCAACTTGAAATATTCTAACATCTACTCACACTGGAAATCCTTTTTCATCTTGTTGATAAAAAAAGAAGAAGAAACAAATAAACTGGAAAACCATTTTGCCACGTAAAAAAACTAAGAAAGATCCATTCCAATAATTTTTACTGCAAGTATTTAGGAAGTCTATAATAAGAATATAAATCAATTTTACGATATAGTACTAAAAAAAACATATTTAATTCATATTTTTTAAATGAAAAGTCAATAGTCCTTGATGAGGTATGTAGAAGATTATTTTGTTATATAGGTTCTCAGATGAAATATATAGTAGAAATGATATAATTGTCACACATATAAAAAAATATAAATATAATGAGTCATAATATTTGAATCTAAACTTAATACCGTATTTTAAAACTATATAACATAATGTTAATATCTAGTTATTATACTAAATTAATTTTCATTAACTGTTTTAAAATTATTTGCTTATCTTTTTTTTTTTTTCTTGTTATCTAACAAAGGAGAATGAATAATTTCTTAAAAAGATCATCTTTAAATTTTAAAAATATTATTTTCATCTTTGAATTGTATACAAGCGTTATTTCATTCCTATTCTATAACAATGTCAACGTTTGAGGCTTACCACTCCAGTTTAATAGCAGCTATCTCTCCCATTCTTTAAATTTTTATTATTTTTAGTGTCTTGGTCAAATAGGTTCTCAACACTCTTTTAGATATGAAGATTTTTCATGAATTTGACTAGCCCAAATTCTTAAATGAAGTGGAAAATCAGCCATTAATTTTTTAGTTAACAGTTCTCATTGAGTATATATACACTTTATTTTTTAAAACTTTAGAATAATAATTAATATAGGACACTTGACACTTTCAAATAGTCAAATCTACGAGTTTTTTTAATGATAATTCCAAACCTATATTTTAAGTTGGAATTTGTTTATTATTATTTTTTTGAAGATAATTTTTATTATTATTGAAGTACACTTATGGCATGCATAGTGATGGTAGAGTTGAATTAGGCATCTCTATTATAAATTTATTTTAAGGCTGAATTGGTCAATAATCAATAACTGATTTATAGTATTTAAAGAAATGTTGAAAGTAACCCTTAAGTTATACATTACTGCATAAAATTTCAAAGTAATTATTTATTAATTTTTTTACTAAATCAATCTTATTCCTTAAAAAATATTTAACATGTAGAAATGTAGAAATCCAACATAATCCAATCTGATGTTTTTTTTAGTGGGTTGATAATGAGTATGGCAAATCCTACTTAATCTAACCCATAAAAATTTATGATATTGGAAAATACAAAATAATTTATATATCTTCATTCAACAATAAAATGTTTCAAAAATTAGGTATTTTCAACATGATGTATTAATTATATAGTTCATGTGATGCTTCCTCTAGTTTATTTAAAGGTTTTCTAATTAATTTAAACCAGATAAATTAAGAAAAAAAAGTATATACAAAAGTGAGATGGTTAAAAGCGGGTAAAATTAATGTCATATGGAGAAAATTGTTCTAAGAAGTTGTCTTTTCAATATAAATATTATTAATGTTGCATTAAAGTTTTGGAGGAAAAGTGAAGTAAATAAAGTGAAAGAAAATAAAAAAGGAGTTTAAAAGTAAAACATGTTTTAAAGTTATTTAAAGGGGAGGAAAATAAAAATTATTATTTTAATTTTAATTATATGTGCAAAATATTTTTAAATAAATCACTACAAGAAAATCATGAAATAAAAACTAATTTTTAGAGACCAAAATAATTAGTTGCAATAGTGACTAAATTATAGATAATTCTAGAAACTAAAAAAAATTGGTTTTTAAATTAGTTTTTATTATGGTTAAATAGTTTCTAAATTAGTATCTAATTAGCAACCAAGATTTTAGAAACCAAATTTAGAAACTAAATAATTGGTAGTTAAAACCTTAATTAGATACCAATTTAGAAATTATTAATAATAATATAAATTAATTTAAAAACTAATTTTTTATTTAGTTTCTAAAATAGTTTCTAATTTAGTTATTATTGTAACTAATTATTTTGATTTCTAAAAATTGATGTCTATTTCATGATTTTCACTACATAAACTTTAATAAAATATCTGACGAGGTCAGATTAAAAAAAATATATAATTGAAGATATTTTGTTTTCTTTTAAAAAAATATCTCTTTATTTCTTTTCCATTCTGTCATCGAACCCACCTATTAAAATTCTTCCGTCCTTTGTCTCTTTCAACTAAAAAAATGAGATTTTTCTTTCGTTTCATAATCTATTACTGTGCAAAAAGAAAGCATAAAGATTAATATTATTTATCATGATATGCTTGTACTTAATTGTACTAAAACTTGATTAAGACTTTAATTCAACTACGAAAGTCTTACCAGAACACAGAAAGATATATAATGAAATAACGATCTATATATAAATGTAAATTTCAACGAGTTTAATCCCACAAATAAGGACAGCACATGCAACACAAAGCTTGACTTTTGAAGAATGATATCACTGCCAGATATTGTTTCCTAAAAAAAATTATCAAACTTTCCTTTACTTAGAATTACAATACCACCCTTATAAAGAACCACCCAACAATTGACCCTTTGATGAACTCTGCCACTGCTGCTCTCCATGAACTGTGTTCACATTCCTGCTATAGTTCTGTTCCACAGGAAACTTGCTGTAACTCATGCAACTACACTTTTTTTTTTTTACTTTTTTTAATGTAACAAGACCAATTAGATTAGATTGAATTGACCAGACAACATATTTTAATATGTGAGTTTAATTATTGTATTTTCTTTATAATCTTTATTTAAAATATTTTTGTGTTTGTAATAAAATTGTAACAAACAAAATAAAAATCTAATTAGTTATCCGTGAATGTAGCTGATAGTTGGCGACCAAACGTTAAATCTTGTGTTAGTTATTTTTCGTACTAACTTCTCATAGTACCTTAAAGTTGTTTCTTGGTTCTAGCTTGTCTAGACAAGTTATAATTACAAGTAACACTGTGAACCAGTAGATAAGTGTTATTTTTCTGAAAAAACAATAATCCCCAGAAAATTCTTGTGCATCTTTATATTGGTTATAATTTATAGAAAAAATCTATTGGAATTTTCTGCAAATTTTCATGCAGAAAAACAGTAACACTATATGTAAAATAATAAGTTAATTAAAACAGCACAGTAGTTAGATTTTCTTAGAACCAATAGAGATCTTTTGAGTTGGGATTTGAGATTGCACGTGTACGGAAATGGAAGGTATTTGGGGTTGTAAAGACATAGTGATATAATACTTGTTAATGTTGGAGAATAGAGTATGCAGAATTTGCTGTATAAATTTGCAATGAAAGTGCATTGGTGGGGAGTGCTGAAGCCGCCTAAATTTATTTAAGTTTTTATTTATTTATTTTGTGATGGTTTTTTATTGTAAGTTCGATAATGAATTTTTTTTATATTTATATATGTATCGGTATGGGCAGAGCCGGGACTCACTTGGCTGCCCGAGGTCGAGTCTACCTGACCGACTCTTGGAGAACCTGACCGAGGCTTAAGAACTTCGACCGAGAGGATGAGACCGACGATCCACTTGGCCGAGTCCTTAGAAGGCTTGGCCGAGACCACAAGGATTTGGTCGGTGGCCGACTCATGCCATGGGAACTTAACCGATGGCCGAAGCATATTACAATTATCGCTCAAACCGAGATCAGTGAAGCTAATCCATCATCAAGAATTAGGTAATACAACCCTAAGCAGTATCCACCTCGATAAACGGGCCCAACAAGGTAGCTCCATTAGAATAATATAAATAGCACGCATCCCAAGGAGTAAGGTATGTCATTTATTACTGTTCACCTATCTGAGAGCTGACCACCCGCTTTACTGACTTGAGCGTCGGAGTGCCTTTGCAGGTACCCTACCATCCGGTGTTTAGCCGAGGCCGAGTGTCGAAGAAGAGACAAGAAGACGAGAAGAATTCCAGTACACCACCCAGTCACCTAACCGACCGAAGGAAGGAGAAGAAGACTTCAATAGTTCTCTAGGTCCCATCTCCCTAGTAGGAACAATTAGAGTTTAAATATTTTATTTTTAATTTATTTATTCTTCATTAATAAAAAAAAGTTAACTAAAATCCTAAACCCTAAAAGAAGATATAGCTAGTAACACTACATATAGTTTGTAGTTAATTAAAACGAAGGCTGAATATAAAACCGAGTTTAACATAAAGAAGGCTTTAATGATAGACGTGTGTGCAAAATTACAGCAAGATAAAATATAGTTGAACTTATAATCCAAGTTCTAAAATCACCTAACCAATAATTTAACATTTATATAAATATTATTAAAGTAGGCCAGCGCTAAAAACCTAATGGCATCCATTTATTTTAAATTAAAGTAGTTATCAACACTATATCATTATCATATTAAAAGATTCTTCTTGTAGGTATTTCCTTGCGAATATATGAAAGATGCAATCTGATTCACATTTGGCCTTAAAAGACAAAATTAAAATATAGATTACAAAAATAGTCAACTATAAACAAATATCTACTACTTATACAATCATGTACTTATGTATTATATTTTTTTTATCAAAAAAAATATTAAAATATTTAAGAGATATTCCAAGAACCTGTATACAAAATATTCTATAAATAAAAATTGAAGACATAAATATATACCCAAGAACTAAATTCTTAAATTATATTTTATAAGAAAACATCTAACCATTTTGATCATTATATTTTATTTTTTGTTTAATCTTCCATAAAACATAACCTACATTAGATAACAATGAGCATAACAGTTCCACCAATAAACACATTTCCTATAGCGATATCAATGACATTACACCTACTACATCAACACACATAACTCCAAAGAAACAAAAAAAATAAAATAAAAATGTGAACTAGACCTAATTATATCTCTCTTAAAATAACTTATTATTGAATTGTCTATATACAAATTTTATAAGTATCTAGTCTTAGTTTGATTATATGCTAAGTAATTTATGATATAATAATTATTTTTCATATTTATGATAAATCTTTAGCCATTTATATCTTCATTTTTGGGATGCTTAATTTCTTGAACTTCTATATACTTCAGACCAAATAACACATAAATTAATTAAATTAAATTCAATAAACCCCAACTCACAAATATGTATATATAGCATATGTAATGAAGTATTTCTAATTCATCAAACACTCATAACATCTTTGTCTTCACAACACTCCAAAAAGGTAACAAGTTCAAAGCGACAAAATTAAGGAAATACTAGAAGAACCAATCTTAATTAACACAATATGCCTGCACACCTACATGAAACATTAACATATGTAACACATCTTTAAACCATATTATTGAATATATATGAACTCCATTATGAAATAAGAGTAGAAAAAGGTTGTAAAAACTGATTGAAGGTAATTGTACAAAATTGCAAAATTGATCTAATTCATTTTGATTTACTCAATTATATATATATATATATATATAATAATAAAATTACAATTATTAAAAGTTATAAAATAGGAATACTAACAATCCTGTAAATTGACCATTAATTCAATATAACGGTAAAATAGTTTAATGGTAATAAAATCTGAACTAATAATAACAAAATCTGAATTAATAACCAACAAAGTCTCAGAATTACAGCATGTGCGTAAAAATAATCGTAGTCAAAAGTGTGTTTTACCTTTTATTTTACGTAATTTAGTTGAACAGTTGAAATAACTTTTAATTTCTATACATTGAAGTTTCTAAACAAACATTTTGTCCTTACCCCCTTCTGCATATGACACATTGATTGAGACCAGTCATTTCACAGAATTTTAATTCCTCACAATTTGGATCTCTTTACTTAAAGCTTAGGGAACATGCTAGTTAAGGCTTTTGATTCTTCAAAGTAGGTTATCTATTTCTTTTTTCCTCGAGTCGAAGAACAGTGAGAGAAGTAACGGAACAAGAAAACAGAGTATCGTTTACACTGAAAAGCTAGTTGTTTGTTCATTTCACTGAGCTTAGTTCGGCATGCATGCATGCAGAACATTGGGCTCAGAAGAAGAAAATGAAAACAAAATCTAAAACCGGCCCAAGAGGCCCAAAAGGCCCAAAAACGAAAAAACACAAAAATAGTCAAACAAACGGTAAATACCTGAATAAACTAATAAAGTTTGCATAGTTTCCAAAATGTTGGCTAAATATAATAACAGTAGTTATGAACCACATCTAGACCACTAGGGTGATGTAGGGAGGGCCACCATTTGTAAGAAAAAAATAACTCAACTCTCTTGTGTCTTAACTATGTCACTTTTTAAATTTTATATCACTATGCAACTTACAAAGACTTCTTTTACTTCACCACATTTTGCTTTTCATTAATAACCATTCCTTGACTATGTGTTACCATAGCTAGGGTTCTTAGATCCACATTAGATGAGGTTTCCAACATTTCTACCTTTCCAAAACCCTAAAATTAAAACCTCATTAATGATATGGATTCAAATATAATTTTTTTAGGACCTTCAAATATTAATAAAATATATTAATTATATAAAGATAAAACATATTTAACCTTTTTTTTTATGTTTAATAACACTTTGTTAATGAATTTGAAATATTAATTTTAGTTATCTATGTGCTTAGATTGATGCTATCTTTTGTAAATACGCTTACTATATTTTATAGTATCATCAATATCTAAGTTATTTTAATAAGATTGTAACATTTCTAAAATATTTGTTTATCTTTTTTTTTTTGTTGATCATTTTTTTTATTAATAGATTATTATATGTGAACATAAACATATAATTGAGTACTAATTTACACATTAAATTAGTGTCATAAAGCTTTAAGAGAATGTTTAATAGAAAAAATCTTTTTGCGTACACAGAAATACTGTTTTCTGAAAATAATATATTTTTTGGGAATTATGTGTTTTTTAAATCATAAATATATTTAATATATCTAAGATGTTTCTTGAATTTTAGGGGCATTATATATATATATATATATATATATATATATATATATATATATATTAAAAACTCCCTTAGATTCCCTTCCGTTTATGTAAATTTTTTAATAATAAATTTAATCAAAAACGTTTTTCTGTGGAAACGTTGGGTTCTTGTGATTGATTTTTAAAATACTGGTATTCAACATGTCTCGTATTATTTTAAAAATTAATAAGATGAAGTTTAATAAAAAAATGTTTTAAGATAATATATAAAAGTATGTTCTGCAACTATGTAGCAATTAAACATTAGGTCCCTATCTTAATATTCATATATTGTATTATTATAAAAATTAATACTATCACATGCATAAGCTATATATTAACCGTCCAACCAATAGAATAACCCAATCTTAATGGAAAGTCGTTGTCACGAGACACAAATAATCAAATTATATTTATTGTTCTCCCAGCATATATTGTAAAAAAATAATCGTGAAACAGAGATAAGTTAAATTTTTAATAATTGACTATGAAAAGAAATTGAAAATTGTACTTTTATGTTTTTATATATATTTTTTTTAAATTTCCCAATTTTTTTGATAACATAGTAGAAAATAATTTTATATTGGGAAAAGATAATATTTTTTATTTTATTTTGTTGACTTCAATATTTTTTAGTAAGTATAATTTTTTATAAAATATATTATCTTAACTTTTATAATGTCTCCATAATTAATATATATAATCTATTTAACATTACCAACTAAGTATAATATAATATATCTCAAGTTGATGCGTTTTAAAAATAGCATTAATAGAATATTTATGCTACATCCTTTTATGGATTATTTTGTATTTATGTATTCATATAGAATATTTATGATATATCCTTTTATGTATTGTTTTATATTTTCTTTTTATCTTTAATAGTGTTATATATTGATAAATTAACTATGATTTGTTGCAGTGTTATTTCGTTTTTATTGTTAATTCTAGTTAACTTTTGTGTTTTATTTTTTCACTTTAACAATATTTCTTAGATGGGCTATATTTTGAGTTGCCTAATTCGAATTTGAACATTTTTTGTGTCCTTGGAATTTGAGTGAGATCTACAATTTTTCTTTTAATTCCAATTTGTATGTTTAAAAAGCTTAAAAAGGGGTCACAAAGTTGTACCTTGCACTCGTTTTCTTTAGAAAGTTACGAGTATTATTCTTAGTAAATAAGTAGGGTATATATATTTTGAATTGTGAAAATTTTACCCTACGAATTGGAATATCGTATCAGTACCTTTTCTTTATTGAAATTTTATTTCGAATTTAATTCTACAATTTTAATTAAATCTATTTCAATCTTATCTTGAATTTAATTCTACAGTTTTAATTGAATATGTTTCAAAATTATTTTGTTAATAGTTATGATAATTTTCAATTTATGTCTTTGTGAATAACAATCTAGGTCATTCCTCTAATGCAAATTTTAGATAATTTAGTAATTATTTGATAGTGATTCAACAATTCTATCAAACATCATAAACTGATTCGTGTGACATTTACGTATCTGCTTCATCTTCTTCTGCTCATGCATCATCAACACACTGTCATCAAAGTCACATGACCTATATATGAAGGATGAGTTCGTATTCTCAAAACAAGATATATACAAAAATATATCAAATACATTATTGAAGTACTTTAGTACACTCTGAGTTCATTGAGCAAATTTTTCTATAAATTTTTCCTTTCACAACATTATCTCAAATTCGTTGGACAACTTTAAATTCTAAGCAATTTATGCAAAAAAATCTGCAGTTCAATATTACATATAAGATAACTAAAACCACCATTTCATGAATAGTAGATTATTAAAGTGTTTTTCGATGGTTTTAGTCAAAAGAGAGACGACTCTTCTATTTTTTAAAAGCACCGATGAAATATTGTTCTCACTATTTTTTTCTTGAACCAACTCAAAGCCCAGATCAAAGCTTAAATTCAGATATATAAGCTTATATTAACCAACACATTTATCTATCATTTACCCCCTAATAATAATAAACATCCTTTTATAAATAAATAACACATACAAATAAATTTCGAATTCCTAAGTATGACATTTTGAAAAAATTAATTATGAAATTTTAGTTGACTGCATATTATGGTGATCTTCGAGTTCATATTTTATTATTGATTGATGCTACTATTTTCATTTCATTCCACTCAACATCAATGTCAAATATTGTGAAACATAATAAAGTTTGGTTAAAATTTACATACTAATAAACTAAAAAAAAAGTGAATATTCCTAAAAGGGGAAAAATCACAATTTCTAAAAAAAGTGACATATTCATGTCTAAGTCAAGTTCTTCTATTAAGTAGAAATGGATTGAAGTTGGATCAATTCAAATTGAATTGGTATGGAGTATGAGAATGATGCTGAATATTTTTTACTATTTGTTCAACGAAATGTATTAAATATTCATGGAGATATTGTTGTCCATGTCCATGTTTTAAATGTTTGAATGAAAGACGACTACAAGTTGACTTGAAATAAGAATATTTTCTCTCTGATATTTTCTTAAAAAATTCTTAAACATAGTTTTGAAATGGTAAATTGTTGATCATTCCAAGTGTTTCCCAATATCAACATTTTAATTTCATTAATTAGATCGATAGGATAAAATATTTTGTTAGGTTGGAAAGTAATATTTTCAACAAATACATTTTCTATGATACAATGAAAAATGGTTTAGAGAAAGTCACTGAATCTGTTGTACAAGTTCCACATATTTTCTAGTAATATTAAGATTAGTTAATGTTAAAGTAAGAAATAGGTGAATTGATAAAAGTTTCATTGAATTGCTTTATTTGTTAAATGAAATGTTTCTAAAAAGTAATACATTACTCATCTATCATGATGAGACGGAGAACATATTGTGTCTGAGGTTGATAGAGTACAATAAAATACATGTTTTTCCTAATGATTTCATATTACACATAAGAAACTTTGAAGCATTGCATAAGTGTCTCAGGTGTAGGGTATCATGGTACAAAGTGAAGGATACTCATTGTGATTAAGACAATACAAAAATGATCCTTTTGTGAAAGTATTGTGGAATTTTCCAATCATTCTAAGACTTAAGTGTATATTTGATATTGTTAATGGTGTAGAAAATCTTATGTGGCATGATTGTGGAAGAAAATGTGATTAAATGTTACACCATGCAATTGATTCACTTTAATGGAAGAAAATTGTTTCTTTGTATCCACAATTTTGGAATGATCTAATGAATTTAGGCTTAGTCTTGAAACTTATGGAATGAATATTTACTGTAACTTAGTGAAAGGCATAATGCATGACCCATTTTGCTTACCATTTATAACTTGCACTATTTGTTATGTATAAAGAGAAAATATATTATGTTATCTATGATTATATGAAGATCAAGACAAAACTAAAAAATGACAAATGTTTATCTAACTCTATTGGTAGAAGACTTAATATTGTTGTGGGATGAAGGATAGTTGGGAGTTTATTTATTATATGCTAGAAAGGTTAGGTTTCTATGGTAAATGGATTCTATGGATAAAGGGTAGCTTAGAACCTGCTTCTGTGTCAGTGCTCGTGAATGGAAGTCCTACTAAAGAATTTTTTCCTAAGAGGGGGCTACGTCAATGTGATCAGTTAGCTCTGTTTTTGTTTCTTATAGTGGCAGAGGGATTGGCAGGGGTCTCAAGATTGGCAAAAGAGAAAAATCTGATAGATAGTGTGGAGATTGGAAGGGCCAAAGTGAGGGTAAACATGTTACAATACGCTGATGATACATTTTTTTTGTGAAGCCAACAATAAAAGTGTGTTCAATATTAAGGCGATTCTGCTTTGTTTCAAGTTTGCATCTAGGTGAGGGTTAATTTTTTGAAGAGTAAAATTGGTGGGACGGGGAAAGACCAGTTTTCGCTATAACGATTTGCGAAAATTTTGAATTGTGGTGTGATGGTAACTTCTTTTACCTAATTGGGATTGCCGATGGGGGGTGCCATAAGCGAGGTGTTTTTTGGAGTGGGCTGGTAAAGAGAGCTAAGGCTAGGCTGAGTAGGTGGAAGGGCAGGTGTCTATCGTTAGCTGGGAGGATTTGCTTGATCAAGTCTGTTCTTTCTTTTGTTTCGCTATTTTTTATGTCTTTGTTCAAAATGCCCTTAGTTGTGGCAGAGAAGATAGTAGGCATTCAGGGGATTTTTCTTTGGGGGTGGGGTTCAGAAGGAAGTAAGATAGTTTGGGCCTCTTGGAAAAAGGTTTGTGAGTCTCGCGAGTCTAGGGGTCTTGGAATTATCGATTTAAGAATCTTTAACTTAACTCTGTTGGGGAAGTGGATTTGGAGATTGGGGTCGGATAATGGTGGTTTGTGGAAGGAGATTATTGATTCTAAATATGGTGGTTGGAGAAGTTTGGGAGAGGACCGAAAATTGTGTAGGGGCTCGCTTTGGTGGAAATATTTGAAGGAGGTGTGGGCTTCGGGAAGGAATTTTGAACCGCTTTCAAATGGAAAGTTGGCGATGGAAGATAAATCTCATTTTGGGAGGATAGTTGGTTGATTTGTGGTGCGTTGAAGAGGGTTTTCCTGATGTTGTTTTCTTTGGGTTCGGCCAAAGATGCAAAGGTGACACAACTTGGTGATTGGATTAATGGTGTTTGGGTTTGGCGTTTAGATCGAAGAAGGTCTTTCTTTGAATGGGAGAAGCCTTTGGAGTGTTTTCTTCTTCAAGTTTTGCAAGGGGTGATGTTTTCTTGGAGGGTGTTGGAGAATAAGATTGCTACCTCGGTCAACTTGCATGAGGTTGGTTTGTTGATGCTCTTGTTGCCATTTTGTTTTGTTTGTATCTTTGATTCTGTTTGTTAGGTAGGTGTTTCTTGGGAGGAAGGAGGTGGAGAAAGCACAATTTGTATAAGGGTTAGGTTACCCCTAAAGTGGTTCATATTTAGTAATTCTTTATTGCTCATAAAAAAAATGTCTTTAATGCATAATGAAACAACAATTTCAACTTGCATGCATTATTATTTTACACCGTTAACTACTTTTCAATATATGATCATTTGAATGATTATAGTGTCAAAGGACATCACACTTTCTTGATATGTGAAAAAAATACAAATTACCATAAACTAAAACATGAGTAAAAGACATCTGACATTGGTTAGAAGATATTTTTAAAATGCTGTCACTCATATTGTAGGTTAAAAATAATTTTTAATGGATATTAGGATGACAAAAAGAAGGTTTCTAAAAAACATATGAAAGAAAAAATGTACTCCTAAAATTGTTATCTTATAAAGAACATTATTTTATCATGGCTTACAATAAAACAAGTATTTTATGTGAAAGATCCTTCCAATAAGAGGTCGTGTCCTCCATAATTTGATATTCTTACCTTTAAAATAAAGAATAATTTTAATATAAAAATTTAATTATGTAGATTTTGTTTGAACTTTGTTAATGATTGAGATAATTGAGCACGCATTTTATCTTTAATAATTGCGACATATATGTTTATTAAAAAGAGAATTAAGGTTAATGTGCACTTAACCTTAAAGGGATCCTTTTACCCTTTGTTTGTGTTTTGTAAATTTAAAACCTTTAATGCTTTTCTTCAAGGTTAAAGGTATATTAACATTAATTTCTCTTTAATAAACACAAATGACAATTACTAAAGATTAAACACAAATTCAATTACTTTAACCATTATCATGAAGTTCAAACATATGAAGATTATTTTGCATACTGAAACAAAAAAAAAGAAATATATATATATATATATAATATTTTTTTTTAAGATCTCAGATCGACTAGATATAAAGACATTTCAAAATATATAAATAAATGAAAACTTCATTTTATAAACCAAGTTTGTAATATTAAATTAAACTCAAAATTTCACTTTATAATATAATATTAATATAATTTATAATCTATCATAATAAGAATTTGTTAAAATTATGGAATCATCTACTATACTAATTATATATATTTTTTTTGCGTAACTTAATCTCTTATATAAAAAAGAAAATTTAAGAATAGTGATATAAAGATTTATTATTTTTAACTGAAAAATTGACTTTAACCAGGAAGGTCATTTTAAGTGTTAGTTGTAGTAATAAATTAGAGTTTAACTGAAAAGAAACAAAAAACGCGAAAAGAGTTTTGTCCATATGCATGTTCCTTCTTCTTCTTGTTTCTTCTGTCCAAAGTTGTTCGAAAAGGATACTATTGTCCACGACTTCCCTACTATTCTATTAAATAATATCACTAACCCGTGGTTTAGTTCCCCTCATACGTCGTATCTCCCGTCCACCACTTCCTCTTCTTCATACCAAAAATTCAAATTAATTTATTAGCGGGGCTCAGGGCAAGGATAATAATAATAATAAACATTTTTAAAAATAAATAAAGTAAAATTATGTTAAATTAAGTGAAATTAAAAATGAAGAAAAGTGGTTATTGGTTAACCATAAGGGCGACATTGAAGCAGAGAGATGAAATAAATGAGCGTGGGAAAGCCCTGAGAAGGTGTGAATGACGTAATCGAAATGTCACCCAATTTCACGGTCTACTCTTTAGGAATTTTTATTTGGCAAACCTACTTCCTCACCATGTGCACTAGATGAATGAAGAGATACTCACATTTGTCACACTATAAAAGGACCCTTCATCATCCACTTCTACATAGCTCTCTCATATTAATTCTACCCAGCTCCACAACAATGGAAGGTAACACCCAAAACACGTTTACCTTCGTCACCAACACCATCGACGTTCCAAGTCCAAGCACCCCCGCGATATCACCCTCCCGTGGTTATCTTTCACTACTAGCACAGACTTACCCTCCTGGCTTTTCCAGAAAGGTACCCACACATATCTTATCTTAATCCTTTCTCTTTATTATCTCGTACTTTCGTCAATACCAACACATTCTGCCAAAACCACACACACACACAGATTCAGAAACATAAGACACACAAACTTATGTTTTGATTGCTGCAAATGTATGTACGATGATGATTAATTTTGAGTGATTGGATGTGGCAGGTGTTTGCGGAGGTTATAGGAACTTATCTTTTGGTGTTCGTGGGAAGTGGTTCTGCTGGTCTTAGTGTTATTGATGAGAGCAGAGTGTCGAAGCTTGCAGCTTCACTGGCAGCGGGGCTCATAGTCACAGTGTTGATTTACTCGATTGGACACATTTCTGGGGCACACATGAACCCTGCGGTTTCCCTTGCTTTTGCTGCGGTGAGGCATTTTCCGTGGCCACAGGTGCGTCCGTATAAAGATATTTTTGTTTTTCTCAAAACCCTGTCCATATACGATATGATTATAAAAAAAAATCATAGTACTATGTTCTTTCTGTAATATAATATTATTCTTAACCATGGTGGGGAGATTAGACACAGGATACTGCTTTCCACATGTCTCGATGAACACAATCATGTGTTACGAGGGACTTCGTTTTCCTTGTTTTTTACTATCTCGACGGAGGTTGGTAACTACAGTTGGAAAATAATGCTTGATTAAGAGCATGTTGAGTTTAGTTTAATTAATTAAAAACAGTTCTTAGAGTTGACAAAAAGCTGAGGGTTTCAGTATTTAAATTTTGTTGTCATTATCGTATGTAAAAAATGATTAATCTAAAAACTATATGTATCGCTGATTTTTTGGAGAATATTATCAAAAATTATTATTTATTCTATGAAAGTGTTATCCTTACTAATAATAATGTTTTGAAAAACTAATATATCTTCTGTGATACAATAAAATGAAAAATAATTCCTTCAAACTTATCTTCATCGCTACTTCCCAGACAGTTTTCACCAATTCTAAACTCTGTTTTTAAACTTGAATGGAGTTTATACTTGACTCGACCATTGATTTTCCCATATAATTCAGACAGTTTAATTTGATTTGTTGGTCTCTGTATCTAACACGTAACATGTGTAACTTGTGCAGTTGATCCAAATATGTCACCATTGTCAATAATAATTGAAGGTTAATAGTACATTAAACCTTCCAATGAACAGTGCACATTAATCAGTTAGATTGACCAAGAGCTTCAGGTCCCTCACCACACCTTTTATATTAAAATGCTCTCCAATAAGAATGCTTCATTAATTATAAACCAGTACTAGTTAACACAAAGCAGAATACAATGATTAAAAATAGCCAGAGAACATAATAATGTATACCTGGTATAATTTAGTTGGGTGGTCTACATAAATAATATTCCATTATTTCTTATGATTGCCGTATAAATAACCAGAAATTGATAAGCTCAAACATTTCATTAGTCTAAACACCTCATTGATATTCAGTATTTTTATCTGTTTTTTTCTTCTTCTTATCATGTCATATAATTTATTATATATTTAATCCTATCTCTTTATCTCCCTGAGTATTTTATTAAATGATGAGACTGTACAAAAAAAAAACTCTTCACAACATCTTCCAAAACTTGTTTTGTGTGCTGGGGTGGGTGTAAGACAAATATTTGTCAAGCCATATAATTTTGATTTAGAAAGGTTCAATGAACTTAATGTGGAATTATAAAAAAAATTGTAATAGTAAAAGGGGGAATATCTCATTGAAATGATCTTGAAACCAAGCTGACTCAGTTTGTATGGTTCAAGTCATGATCAAAAGGGTTCAGCCAAGAGAAAAAAAAAAGAGGTACTGGTCATGTTCAGCCTCACCGTGGACCCAGGGGTAATGTGTGTGCATTTGCAGCCAGAAACAATCTGAAATGTTTCATTAAATATGTGGTCCATAAATCCCTTATGAATCTATATATGTGATGAGGATTTGAACCACTCTCCTGCCCCCAAAATAATGCTGAATAAATGATCGGATACTTATTGTTTAAAAATCTAACAAAAATATAGTGAAAGAGAATCTTATTATTTATTTTTAATGCAGAAAATTTACTAACATATATTATATGTTCTTCAACTAATGTTCTTAAGATATTTGTTAGTAAAACTTGATAAAATAATTTATATTAAAAGAACAGATATCTCCCCCTTGTAGTCTGCAACAATTTAAAATTTTGTAAGTTCTGCCTATTTGTATTTGTGAGAAGTAAATTAATAGGTTTAACTCAATTAGGAGCCGACACAAGATGACAAGAATAGCAATAGAAACAGTCATCAAGTACAACTTGAACTTAGAATAAGTTCTTTGCAGATATAGGTCTACGGGGGTAAAAGAAAAGAATTATAAAATTCTGATCCTTTTCTAATATTTGGAAATTTCGATCAGCTTATTTCGTGGACAAGTTGTGGCTATAGACACTTTGTACCCAGACACATAATAAATAACACAATGGTTTTGTTGCAGCTCCCGTTTTACGTGGCAGCTCAACTCACTGGATCCATTTCTGCTTCATACACATTGCGAGAGCTTTTCCAGCCATCAAATGAAATTGGAGGAACATCACCTGCTGGATCACATATTCAAGCACTAATCATGGAAATGGTGACAACTTACACCATGGTGTTCATTTCCATGGCCGTCGCCACTGACACAAACGCTGTAAGAATCACTGTAATTTAGTTGAACATTTTTATATTTATATAAAAAAAAATAATTGGAGTTTTCAAGGACATATATGTTTACTTTAAGAAAAGGTTTTCTGATTTCAATTTACAAACCATTTTGAAAACAAGGTGAGAATTGTGTCATTCTAAAATGAAAAGATGGATAAACATACCCTAAATTCTGTACAAATTTCAATTATATTATCCAAACATGAGACATGCCCCTAACCTTAACATGTTGTAATATCGCAGACAGGACAACTATCAGGAGTAGCAGTAGGTTGTTCCGTTTCCATATCAAGCATTGTTGCCGGGTAAGTTAAGAAAAAAAAAAGTGTTCCTCACACAAACACACACAAACACAATTTTATATTACAGGAATTACTTGAGCACAGGGAAAATAAAGTTAAAAAGGGAGACTCAAAATTTGACAAAGGCTATATGCACATACATGCATGACAGAAGAAAATGTTTTGAAAATTGTTGTTGTTGTGATGTCCATGTATACAGACCAATATCAGGGGGATCAATGAACCCAGCAAGGACATTAGGTCCTGCAATTGCAACTTCATCGTACAAGGGACTTTGGTTATATTTTGTTGGACCAATTACTGGGGCAATTTTAGCAGCATGGTCTTACAATGTGATTAGGGACACGGAACACCCTGGTTTTCCATTTTCACTATCCTCCCTTTCATTCAAGGCACGCAATAGAACTAGTGGAACCCAACAAGTTGGTAAAACCGACCACCAATGCTTGGTTTGAAAACAACTATGTAAAGTTTTCCACACCGCCCAAATCAACGTCATCTTGAATGTCTTGTCTTGGAGGATCTCAAGTTCCACATGTAGTAGTATCATCATCATGTATATTGATCGATAATGCCATACTACACCACCATGGTATTATTAGCTTGTCCATGTATGAACTTTGAGGGTTGTGATGAGCCATGTATAATGCAAAAATGTGTAGTGTGTTTATCCTTCATTAATGAAATGTCAGTTTCATATACAGACAACAAATTGGATGCTATTAATGATAATTGAATGCACGCCCAAACAGGTAGTGTGTGTAAGAGATTAATAATCACACATTATTCTCAAATTTAACATCTATAGTACACCTACACAAATCCATATCCATCAACTGGTTTGCCACATACCAAAACACTTCAAGTGGATTCGTACATATTAACACATCTATCCGTCAATTCATAAACGTGTTATTCCCCAGGCCGCCGGAGAATAAACACTCATGCCACCACATACGGTAACCAACCACACTAACTAAGCACCACTCACATTTTTAAGAGTATTAAGTACTCTCCAAATTTTTTTATTTGCTTACAGATCAAAAATATCAAAGTCTTAATCTTATTATTAATATAATAATAATTGATGGAATTGCTATATTTTCTGCTAAAATTAAATGCATTCTGTCTGATTAACACGTATTTTTATTAAAAAATTATAATTTTTAACAAATATATAATACAGATATGTTTAAAAGATTATGTTAGTGATATGTTTTTAAGTGACAACAACCGTTTTAAGAAAGAAAGCAAACAGCACAAATTATAATGGAAAAATGGTCGACAAAACATAGTGCTGTTTCAGAAACTTGCAATATAATTCAAATTCTAAGTTCACGTTCAAGACAGAGAACCTTGTGTGGTGAACACTTTCACAAAATATTAGCTACATTCGAAGGCGTGTGAATGTATAATAGATGTTAGAAAACTGCTCAAGAAAGAATCGTAGCCTTTGAAACTCATTTACTTTTTTTTTTAATACTATGCACTTAAACTTGGTTTTGGCCAACTAACTAAAATTGTTTCCGTCCATGTATTTTTATTCTTTTTATAAGCATTTCTTTGCATGTCTAATAAAAGAATTAATGTAATATACAGGCATTTAGTTGTAGGTCACCTTCAACTAAGACAAAATCAAGCAAAGACAAGGTAGGAAATTATCACTCCAAACTTTCAAGATTTTTTTCTTTTTACATGTTTCTCATCTCACATCAATCAATTACACATCAATAAATTAAAAGAGATTATATTATATAAATGAGTATATATTTATTTTTTTAATTAATTTTAATTTTTTTTCTATTATAATATAAAATTTATTTTAATAAAAAAATTCCATCCGTTGATAAGTTACTATCAAAATATTCACAGATAAATTATTTTAAATTTATCAAATCTTTAGTACAAAGATAGGTTGAAATCTCACATCTAGATAAATGTCAAATTACAATACAATCTTACTTACAAATCATCCATTTTATAATATTTATATTTTATCTATTAAAAAATTTAATAGAACTAGTAATGAAATCAATACACTATTAAAACACTAGAAGAAAATCATTACATAAAAACTAATTTTAGAGATAAAAAATAATTAGTTGATATAGTGACTAAAGTAGAGTCCATTGTAGAGACAAAAAAAATTATTGATTTCTAAATTAGTTTCTATTATTGATAAATAGTTTCTAAACTGATATCTAATTAGCTACCAAGTTTTTTTTTTACTAAATTTAGAATTTAAATAATTGGTAGTTAAAACTTTGGTAGCTAATTAGATACTAATTTAGAAACTATTTATCAATAATAGAAACTAATTTATAAATAAATATTTTTTTTGTCTCTAAAATAATTTTTAATTTATTTAGTATAGAAACTAATTATTTTTAGTGTCTAAAATTGATTTATTTTTAATGATTTTGTTATAGTTTGGGTGAAGTTAATACTAATATAATGGATATTAATATTATCTTGACATATATGAAAATTTGATGTTTATCCTTTAAAATGTATATAGTTTAAATTCTGAAATGAGGTTGAAAAATAGAATTTTGATGGTATGAAAACTTAACACGAGTAAGGTACATGCACTAACGTATAGAGAGTTGATTTGATCCATTATTTAAAGCAGGGTAGGCATGCAATGATGAAAAGAAGCACCACAACCTACTTTCAGATTATGACGAATTGACCATCCTTCTTCCTGTCTTTCATGACGATAGGTAAGATCTTATACAGTCTGGCACAACACAAGCTCTTAAACCTATTATAAAACTAAATAACTTTTTATTTTCTTTTATCAAGATCAACTTCAAAAATTACCTAAAAGTAGGTACCACTAATACCCAACGACCCAAGATCGTGTAACTTAGTAAAAAACACAAGAATAGAACCCAACTTTAAAAGCCAAACAACGAGCGCCAACAAACCCACTTTGTGAATTTCAAACGGTCAACTTGCTCCCATGTACCAATAACTCCAACACAAGAACCATCCTAAATAAAAAAAAATTATAGCTGTGCAATTTTTTATAATTTCTTCTTGCAAAGCGAGTATGGAGAAAAGGGAGATGAAAAGGTAAGATAATAAGATGATCCATATGATAAATGAATGATTGTAAAAAATATTATATAATAGAAACTTTATAAATTTAGCTCGTATGTATTGATGTTGATATGTTGATTTAGAAAGCGATTTAGATTATCTAGCCACTTTAGAAATATAAATTTAAGATAATATTGGTTAAAAAAATTCAGTTATATTCTTATGTCACTTAATAATCCTAAATAGTCTGCATTAAAAAATATCAAAATTTAAGAGTTGATTTATCTATATACCACTGATCCACTAGTTTCCAAACATTGAAAGATATTTAATAAGAAGATTAAAAATAATTTTAAAAAAATATCCACTACTTGTTATATAGTTTTTTAATCTATATGTCACAGTTTATACGATAAATAAATAACATAGGTTCTCTAACATATAGCTTCGAAAAAATATTGGTAACTCTTTAAAAAAAAGCAAAAGTATAATTCCTAAAAAGGTGAAACTTTAGAAATAAACTACAATAGCTTTTACTTTACAGAAAAACAGCCAAACACCCTTTAGTATCTGAACTGAAAGGACACGCAAAAAAAGTGGTCATAGATTAACATTATTAAAAAGTAAACACATATACTTCACATCTTAATAAATTAATATTTTATTTTTATTTTTTAATTAAAAAATATTATTATATTATTTTAAACAATATCAAATGTATGTTTTTATTGTTCATTAGATCAATAAAACTTTTCTAAAAAAAGTTGTTATTTAATTAATGCAAGTATTATTTTTTATTTTTTTCTTATGATGATAAAATAAATTACACTTTTCTCTCTGAAAAGGTTAAAATACACCATTGGCATTGTTTCCTTCCTTCATGTTAAAAAATATAATTAGATTCATTTAATGTAAGGCTGTTAAATAAATTTTGTTAAAAATTAAGAATATATTTTAAATAAAATATATACTATAATTTTTATTTTAAATATTTTTTAAATATAATTCAACACTTACATATCTCAGGAGATAATTATGTAGAAGTATTTTGATAATATTTTTAAAAAAGGTTAATTAGATTTAATGGACAATTAAAAAAAGTCATCACATGTTTAAATATTTTATAGAAGAGAAATACATATTTTCAACATAAAAATATGTAATATGTACATTTCTCAATAAATAAAAGTATAATTTAATCAAAATGAAGTAAATCTATAGTATTAAAATATTTTTTTTATTTGTACAATTTTTAAAATTATAAATATTTATTACTTCCCATCTTATGTTTTAAAAAATATCACTTTTTTCGCATTACCAACATATAATAAATAAATAAATATTCTATTCATCAAAACTACGAAATAAAAAATAAATATTCTATTCATCAAAACTACGAATTAAATTACTAAATGTTAAATTAAGGTGATATACATTCTAATTTTAGTTTAGAAATATTTATTATATCCTACAATTTCTATAAATAGAAAGGGCTAGATTACAAAGTAATAGGGTTGTCAATCCACATAACTTAAGTGATATTATGTAATCATAATTATATATTTATTCAAGATTTAGTGTCTTTTATACATTTATATAATATTTATATTCATGCACCGTTATTTCTTCAAATATTAAAAATATACATGCAAGTTGGATAATTACTTTTAATTTCAATAAAATAAAGTATAGTTACACATAACAATAAAAGACCAAACTAACATAATTCACAAATTCCTTTTGTAGCTTCAACAAGTTACTCCCTTTTCTTTTTTGTCGTTTAGTTTTTCTTCCAAAATTTTAAAGTAAAGTGAACAATTTCTTTTCCTCTCCAAAATCTATTTATATTAATGTTAGTATTCGACACGTTGGCTTAGCAAATTATCATTTGTTAGAAGAATCCTTAAAAAATAATGATTTCTTCCACTTCACTTAATAGATTGAGATTTGGTGACCAAAATTCTTACATAGCACTATACTTTTCATCAATCCATTTTCACAATTCTTATTTGGTCACTGAATTTGCTCATTCTTCATTTTTCACCTTTTACTTCATTTTCGATCAGCCCAATGAATTCATACTGCTTCTTTTTGTGCTCCAAATTTCACTTTTCTCCCAACAAAATTTTCGAATACAGATGAGATTAATATACGTAACATATTTTTTCATCTTTATTTACATAATAAATATTTGAATCCGAATTGAACTATATCATCATAAAAAAAAATAACTTAACAAATAAAATAGGTAAGAAAAAATAAATAAATGTGAATCATTTTAGAAGTGATTCAACCTTTATATATATCTTAAACTGAAAGTTCATAACAGTTTAAACAACAACCGGACAAACAGAAAAAAGAATATCAACCCAACTTATCATTTATAACTTATTTTTAATCGAAAACATACAAATCAATTGATAAAACACTAAAAAAAAACAAATAGAAAAAACTTTAAAAATATCCTAAAATTATACTCTTAATTGAACTAAAGAGAAAATTTTAATATGATGAATACTCCTCTTTACAAATATATTTATTCCTATTTATGAATCACGAATGCATATAGTTAATAAGGTTAAAAAATCATAAATTATCACGAATCAAATTGTGAGAATTTAGTAAGGGAATAAAACTCAGTTTAAATTATAATTTTATAGAGCTTACAAAAATTATGGAGTTTTTTTTATAAAGATTAAAATATCCTTTAAATAACTTTATCTATTTAATTTACTTTTTTCCGATAAAAAAAAATCACATGACGTTGCCAGTCAAATTAATTTGTCCATGAAAATATCAATTGCAAATAACTTGTTGACCTTTGCAGAATCAAAATAAATTCCCAATAAATCCATTTTTTTTTATCTAATTATTACCTAAACTATTAATATAGTATTTATTATTTTCATTATTTTTGTTGTTCTCAAATTATTGTGATTATTTTCGCTTTTAAATTATAGTTGGTAATAGTATGATTGTGATAGGAATTTAATTCTAAATATAAGTCGAGCAAAGCGACACATAACTAATAAAACATATAAACTTATTATCTGGTTTTGATATGGAAATGATCTCCATCTCTTACATAAGTTTCATAAAGATTTGATATTGTTGAATCTCCCACTGAATCCCTTTCACAACTCTCTTAAAAATCTGGAAATAAACTAAATTTGATAAACTAAAAATTAAAATAAAAGAAATCAGGTTAACTAAAAACTATTTCAAAAAATAACTGTGTAGAAATTTAAGATAAATTAAAAGTTTCAATATAAATATTCAAATTAAGTAAATACTGATAAACATACTGTTTCAAGATTTTGAATTGAAAATATTACATCAATTCATGATTTGTTAACATTTGTTCATGACTCGTTAACATTCAAACTTTGGATCTCATATTTTAGAAAACCTAAAAAAATATTATTACGATTTTTAAAATTCATTTCATTAAAACCATTTTATTACAAAGTCCGGTAACGACCAGATATCAGGTAGTCAGATAAGGTTAACAAACATTCGCTAGAATAAATTCAAAATGATTCTAATAACATATTAGAAAGTGAACTTTAAACCTAACTCAATCTCATAAAACCAACTCATAAGGTGAGGTTTGACTCTACTTATATACAATAAAATGTCTTAATCTCTAGTCGATGTGGGATCTCCTATATATTTAGTAGTGAGATTTGAGTACTGTGAATAAAATTGTAGATGTTGATTTTAATGGGACCATTATGAAAAAGAGTTTAAACTAAATCAATGAAGTCGGGTTAAATCAAATCAAATTTGAATACATTTCATAACTCAGAACCACTAAAATGCTTTCTGATGTAGCTGCATTTTCAAAGCAAAAACAGAGAAAGTGGTTTTATGTGAATGACATTAAAAGAGCATACGTTTAATACACGTTAGTATGGTAACGGAGCAACGCTTATAGTGACAGAGCTGGTTTTTTCAAGTCAATGAGTCCTCATCTTGCCCCACGATGGTGCCACCCCTAAGTACCCTCCACCATGCTTTGCTCCACATCTTCCAAATAATGCACCTTCCACTCTCACCACGCCTAGATTTCACCATATGTTATACCAAAGTTTTAAAGGAGGAAAACCAAGATGCTTTTGCCATCAATGCTACCAACATTTTCTTTCACCCTCCACCATTTAACTAACCAATTAACAGCTATGTTAGAACCACTGATCATCAATTATTGTGGCCTTCTTTCTTAATTATAAACATAATCATATCTATCCACATCCCACATTTATTAATGTTCTTTTGCTACTCTTCCTTCTTTCCTTCTTTTGATGATGACATTATAAATAAATTCAAGAGACTTTGTTTCTTGAATGTTAGTTGATATTGATATGTTATTCGTTTTGTCTAATCAAATTTTGGTGAAAATATATGATTTTGTTTTTATTGCAGATATTGAGTTTGAGAAGTTGTCTTCATTTTGCTCTTCATGCAAAATAATAAGATATGATATTTCTAAATATAGATGGCATCTTGATGACTTCAATAACATAATCAAACCACCTACTATTCTGTCCAAACATGCTGATGTACAATATAAACATGTTACTGTTTACAAAAAAATCTAACGATGTCCCTCACAAGGAAGTAAGTGGTGTCACAGAAAAACATAATTTTACGGTAGAAGTATAGATACATGATGTACATGTTTGTAATGCAAGGGTGGTGAAAGTTGAGGCAGTTGTGTTCAACATATTGATCTTGATATCCTTGTTGAAGTTGTTGTTGGCTAGGTGGAGGCTAAATCTCTTGTTGGTTAAAAGTTTAAGAAATATGTTGAAGATACAGGGGCTGGTTCAGGATCTCAACGTGATATTTTTGCTGATATTACCCTCTTTGGAGTATGTCCATGAATCAGATAATTTGCTACAAAAAATGACTCATTGTCTCCTGAAAATTCTGGTTTTTTAGAAGAATTCTCACATCTCAATGTAATTAATGCAACATGTTTTAAATTAGTTGATGACAAACGAGTTACTTCTAAATCTGGTTATCAAGATTTAGTCTTGTAAAATTATTTTGAATCTCTTTCAGATGATAAATAAGAGGTTAAAGAGTCATGTCCGACCATGTTGACAACAAATACAGTTAAATCTACCTCGACTGGTATTTTCTTAGAAAAAATTAATTTGGTCTCTAAGTTTTGGACCGAAAAGAAGGATAAGGAGAGATCATTAAGTGAAGACGATGAATCAATTCAAACTTTCAGGAGTCAGTGGTATCTTCCTAAAGTTCAAACAAAAGTCAATAAGATGACCTTAAAAACAGGTCAAACAAAAAAAAAGTAATAGTAATGACCTGCATCAATATCATATGATTTTATTATCATTGTTGAATACAAACGAGGATCAATCTCATTGAATTTTTGAGATTCAATTGTTTCTCTTTGTTGTCTTTGTAGGAGTTACACATTAGAAAAATAAATAAAAAAATCAAATTAATTCATAAATTTATGTAAGATAATTTTTTTAAAACTGTTTTGATGTAGTGTCTATATAAATTTATAAAGACGTTCACTTTATAATATTATCCCAATTTTCACACTAAAATTTGGAAAAAAAAAGGATACCCGCGGCTTATTTAACTTTAAATATTAAAATCAAATACTATCCCAATTGAAAGATTCACATTAGAATTTGGGAAAAGGTATACTCGCGGCTTATGTGTGTGTGTAGAAATATAGTAAGGTGAGATATAATGAAAAATAAATACGTGTGTGTATTTGCGTTCTATTAACTAATACCTTGATAAAAAAAAGTAAGTAAATTTATTAGAAATCATGCTAAAATATATTAAAAAGGATAAAAATTACGTTGATATTTTTTTTTCTTATAATTTGATTCCTTAACCACACTTTTTGAAACATTAATGTATTTTAATTTGGTTATATTACTCATCTATATAAAAAAATATTTAATATTGGAACATGAAATTTACGCAATTATTGCTGATAAAAAAATTACGCAATTATTTGATAATCAATAATTTGATGAATTTAATTAAAATAACTAAGATAATTCTAATGTTATCTTACAATTTGAAATTTATATGAAAATTAATTATATTTTTTAAAAATTATATAAAAATACACATATGTACAGTAAAATAATTCTCCATTTGTATATTTTTATTTCAATGGTATTAGTAATCATGAAAGATCTGGCACACGTGTCAAACTAGTTAGCTTTGTCAACTGCATCTGACTAAGTCACAAGCTTTCCATACATTTTCAAACTCAAGTCTTTTTTCTCTTTAATGTGTGAAACTTTTTTATTAAAGACAACACCCACAGTCTATCTGGAATAGATATTGACACTCATACGACTTAAAATGAAAATACATAAAATCTGTAAAATGTAGATACAAAGAAACTATTTATATAATTATAAATTATATAAATTGATAATAAAGATTTATGTGTATAGTATGTTTTATATTATTTTTTGGAGAAAAAAAATGTTTTTCATAATCGATTTACAAGAATTTGCTTTTTATTTTTATAACTATCATAACAATTTATACAATAAAATTTAAATTTTTAAAAAATTAATATATTTTTTCTTTCTAAAATTGTGTTAAAACTGTACTAGAATTATTATAAATTTAATAAATATTTTTTGAATTGGACACTTCACGGATACGTATCCTACGGGTGTCATGTGAATATCCGTGTCCGATATTTAAGAGGAGTGTCTGAATCTCATAACCCACAATGTTCTAAAAATGGGGTTAAACTTGGTTCAATTTCGGTTATTTTCCATCAATTTTTCTTCTCAGCTTTTTATGTATACTATTTCCTTTTTCGGTTTCTAAAACATAAAACATAAAAATATTGAAACATATTCCTAGCTGTTGATTGATGTCATGCTGATTTCAACTTCTGCTTGTTGAGTCAACAATAATGTTTTTTTTGTTTGTTTGAATCACCGACACTGTTATTTATTTCAAGTCATAACTATGGTTCAGCCATTGCTGAGTTTTGTCAGTAGCCACTACCATTATTTGGAAATGATATGTTTACACATTGATTTTTGTTAGGTGAAATTTCACTTCCTTTCATTCATTATGGTTTGCCCCAGCAAATAATTTTCATTTCATTTCATTGAATTCATAAATTTGTGGATGAACTTAAAACTTTACCTTTCGGTTAGCTGTTGAAATTCTTACTACTATCTTTCTATTTTCATATCATACACTTTCCAAAATTATATTCATAGATTAAGACCATTATCCACTTCATTTGAAAATTAACAATGATGATTAAGGTTGTACAAGACTTTCTGGGTTGCTAAGCCTATAATTTCAAAATGTGCACTGCACCATGATAATTTAGTTTTGATTTCCAGAATATATGGCTGAGAATAAGAAAACAAAACAAAACACTTAAACGTGTCTTTTATTTCTCCTCTTGTTAACCATAATTGATCACACCATTAACTATAAACCTAACCAAAAGGTATAATTGATAACAATCCAACTATTTATTAATTAAGATGCCATAAACAAATGTACAGTGTGAATATAACTGCACTCGTCTAGCAATTAATTTATTTCAATAATTGAGAAGAAGTAATTAAGTAGGGATAGCGACAGATTTGTAAAACTACTAAAAAGAGTAAGAGATCATTGATTAGAAAGCATGAGACAGATATAAAGAAGGTGTCTCCAATTCTTAAACCAATATCTATCGTGCCACTTTTTGCTCTTCTCTCTTGTATATGCATCTTGTGCTACAACTTTAATGTGCCTTCTTTATTAATCATATCCATATCCAGTGTTATTAATTCGTATATAATGAAGGAAACAAATTTAGAACACTGAAACTATTTTTTTTACTCTACTTTAACATAAAAATAAATAAATAAAAAATAAATAAATAAAAATAATATATATATATATCCTCTCCCTTTTCTTCTCTCAACACTCCTCAATTTTCATATGCTTATCTAACTATTCATACATACATAAAAATAAAATATATATCACAAAAATAATATTCACAAATATGTTTCTTGAACAACTTTCCTTCACTGCTGAAAGAAGAAAATTTATCATTAAAGATGTGAACTTACCACTTAAGTGAACTCATATTACTTGAATGATACTTTTCTCACTTGAGCTTTCACTCATTGTCAAAGTAAGCAAAATCCTAAAATTGAGAGAATCAACACTCTCTCATCACTCAAAGGTTACATCATTACTTGAGAGCATGACTTGTTGCACATGACACCAAGTTTAGAAAACTACCTAAAATGTGGACTCTTCATTCCTTGAGTAATCACATGTTTCTTAAGCGGTGAGATTTTCAAAGAAGAGAGAATTGTTGCAACATTTTTCTTAACTTGGACTTCATCAGGTTCCAAGACATTATCAAAGTCAAAAATATATTTTCTCAACTAAGATTTTATGAAATTTTTTATGTAGATTCACAAAAGGAGGAAGTAAGACAATCCCATAACTACTAGAGCTATGCTTTTTAGAATTTCTCATTAATTTTCTTGACATAATAACTCTTCCAACACCTGTAAATAGCATGACTCATAGAAAAATATGATCACTTATAGAAAAATCAAAAGGTCTCCTTTTCTAATCAATAGAGGTTTTGTTTACTCAAAGAAGTCTTCATCTTTTTCTATATCTACATAATCTTATAAATGGTTTGCTGGAACAACCCATATCCTACTAGGATATTATCTCCATCTCAATGCTAATAAAGAGGAGTTCTACATTTTCCTCCATATAATGTATCATATGGTGTTATATTGATGCTAGCCTAATAACTATTATAAGTAAATTTCACTAAAGGTCACATTTCATCCCAATTACCTTAATGATCTAAAACACAAGTTCTTAGTAAATCCTCAAAGAACTAAATTATCCTCTCTCACTGACCATTTTCATTATAAGCTAATTTGATTTTCAATCTAGTTATCAAAGTCTATTGTAGAGTTTGTTAAAACTTAGAATTAAACCTATGATATCTATCAGAAATTGTTTTAGCAAAAACTATACATAATCTGACAATCTCTCTCATATACAATTATGATTACTTCTACATGGATATCCCCAAACCTACTAGTAAGAAATGAGTACTTTTCATCAATCGGTCTATAATAATCCACACAACATCTTGTCTCCTCACTTTATGTGACAAATGGGTACAAATATTTTATGAAAATGTTACCACATTTCCACACTAGTATATCCAAGTGTTATGACATGTCACCTAATCTATGATGTTCGACCTTTAACTTCAAACAATTAAAAAAGGCCAATACAAGGGAAATACTCAACTTACTTTTATGGCCCACTTTAATAGTCATCTTTTTCAACTCACCATCATAAGACACATATACTCTTTCTCTAAATCTTAAAACACCATCATATCCTAAAGAGAAGTTTTAAGTTTGATTGGTTCTCAATAATTCTATTGTACAAGTCAAGCTAGGATCACCCAATTATGTTTCCCTATCATGCTAAGAAAATCATTACTTACAACAAGCACATTACAACTAATGTTGTTAAATGATATCGTCACATCTTTATTCAAATTTATGAATTCTTCAATCAACTCTAACTCTATAATGATCATAGTATATAGAGGACTTGTCTTTCTACTCAATGTCTTAGCAACTACATTTTCCTTTTCAAGATGATACATCAACTGAAAATCATAATATTTTAAGAACTTTAACTATTATTTATAACTCACTCAATTTATTTTCATAAAACATATGCTTCAAACACTTATAGTCACTAAATACGTCAAATTTGGCACCATAAAGATCTACATCAGAACACACTCAATACCCTAATATGATGTATCTCAAAAAACCTTAAGAGACTTACATGGATAAGAAATCATCAACATCAAGACACCAATCAACCTTCACTTTATCTTTATAAAACTCTACTCACATCTATCTCTCCAAGCAAAAGGTTAACCTTCTTGGTTCAATTGTGTCAAATGAGCTACTATCTTAGAAAATCCTCAAAGAATATTCAGTAATATGCGGCTTACCTATTAGAGACTTACCTTAACTTTAGAAGTATCAACTTAAATCCCTTGAGATAAGATAAATTATCCCAAGAACTTAACCTCTAACATTCAAAACTCACATTTAAATAGTTTGGCGTATAACCACTTCTCCTTAGAACACCCAAGACTCTTTAAATGTTTCGCATGCTCCTCATGAGTGAAAAAAGTAAATTAGTTTGTCATTTGTGAATAAAAAAAAAATGGTATAAGAAAGAACGAAAGATCATATTCATATAATTGATGAAAATTATTGCACTACTTGTCACTTCAAACAACATAATCATGTATTCATAATAATTACCTAGATTAAAAAGTTGCTTATGCACATCTTTAATTTTTACACAAATTTGATTATAACCTCACTTCAAGTCAATATTTTAAAATAGCATTGCATCATGATATTGAATTAACAAATCTCTAGAAAAAGCATATTTATTTTTAATAATCCAATTGTGACTATAATTAATAAATAGATAAAATTAACCACCATTTTCCTCACCTAAGGAGAAACACTTGGTCAAATACAATTTTTTTTATAAGGTATCTTTAACTTGTTTATTTAACACTGTTAACTCAATTGGTGTCATTTTATAAAGAGTGATTGACATAAAAACTTACACCTGGAACCAAATCAATAAAAACTTAGTCTTTCTGTATGGTGGCAATATTGGAATTTCATCACCAAAAACATTCATATAATCTTTTACCATATGCATACTTCTTGTCTTCTCATCATCATTAATCTCTGCACGAGAAAGCAACACAAAATACAATGATCCTTCATGCATCTGCTCTAAGAATTGCTAACCTAACCAGTGTCATTCTCTTATAATTAAGGAACATCAATTTCTTATATCATAATCTATCGTAACTTGATTGACCATTCATTCCTATTATCACATTTAAATCCTCCAAGGTCATACAAATCAAATTAACTTTGAACTTATGTCCATCGATAATCATATAACATTTTGGAGATACAGAATAATTGACTCTATCAGTGAAAATTATTGCATCATTTGTCACTTCAAACAACAAAATAAGTGACTACTATAACAAATCAAAAGTTCAACTTTTATAAAGGTAATTGCAATCCTACATAAAACATACTTTGAAACACTATTAGAATGTAAAGTTTTATTTCATTGATGATAAACACTCTACTAACTACTTTAAGTCTTTGACTAGAGTTCATTATGGTCTACTACACACTAACAAAAAAAGGTGACTCCCCTCTCATATCTACAATCTTTCACCAAATAAAATTTGTTCTGACATCTAAAACAAGTTTTTTGAGGATTAATCACTACAAACAAATAATTAAATAGAAATCAATTTTAGAAACAAAATATAATTAATTGTTATATTGACTAAATTATAGACTATTTTAGAAACTAAAAAAATGGTATCTAAATTATTTTATATTATTGATAAATAGTTTATAAATTGGTATCTAATTAGCTATCAAGGTTTTTATTACCAACTTTACAAACTAAATAATTGGTATCCAAAACGTAGGTAGTTAATTAGATACTAATTTAAAAATTATTTATTAATAATATAAACTAATTTAGATACCAATTTTTTTTTCTCTAAAATAATATCTAATTTAGTTAATATAATAATTACTTTTTTTCTTTAAAATTAATTTTATTTAATAATTTTTTAATAGTTAATTATGAACAATTCTTTTATAAAATTTCAATTAAATACTTGAAACACACATTTTCATTGCTCAAGACAATATTAATTTAATTATAATGTAAAGATGAGAAAGATAAAATAGGAAATGTTATAAATATTTTTTTAAGTGAATTTATTTTTATTTATTTTTAATAAACAAGAACAAAAAATAGAGAAAATAATAGGTACAGGAAGGAACGATAAACAAATAGTATTCTTTAGCCCTTTATTTTCGTCAGTACAGAAACTTGGGCCTTGAAATTGAGAAACTTGGGCCTTGACATTGAGAGGACAAAGAAAAGACTGATTTCTTCCTGCACCTCCATATATTCTTCTATCACTCCTATAAATATTTCTATTTCAAAAATATCTTGTTAAAGTGTGTTTATATTCTGAAATATGGATACGAGATTACTTTTTGAATTATGTAATATATCTAGATTACATAATCCATAAACGACTCTTAAATCTTGAAGCTATTTCTAGATCTAAGATTAACTTCCAAATTTGGGATTAATTTTCAGTGTAATTCAGAATATATTTTTTATATTGTTTCTAGATTTTATAAATTTATAGAACACTTATATCAAAAATATCTTTTAAATTATATAATCTGAAATATAAAAAAGTGAGATTTTAAAAGTTAATTTATTTTATAGAAGAAGAAAAAAAGGTATTTTCATAGTATTTAGTATAAAGATGAGAATACATGAAAGTGCAGAAAGAAGCAGCCCAAAGAAAAATGTGCCAAAGTCAAACCAACTACCAAAAAGGACTAGGCAATTGCTTTGCACCATATTATTGCACCCAATCACATGCGAAAAACCAAAAATATCCTTAAAAAATGGAGTACATATAAAATTACATTTTGGATTTTTTTCTGAAACACAATAATCTCTTCCAGATAATTTTTTCCGGAATCTATTATTTTCAGTTCTGGTTTTTTTATCCAGAATGGGATTTTAATTTTTTTTTACGGATTTATATCCGAAACACAAAAATCTCTTCCAGATTTATTTTTCCAGAATGCATTATTTCTAATTCCAGATTTTTATTTCCAGAATAAAGGGTATTTTCGGAATTTTGAAATTATGTTGGGTGCAGGTTGAAAAGTGTTTGGTGCAGGGAGCATTTGCCAAACGACTATAGCTTTTCATCTAAGACCTATGTTATGCTTTTGGACGAAAACATTTCTACAAAGGCCCAGTAAATATAAACGTAACCTATAACACATAGATGGACACCAAAAACCCAAAAAACATTATATATGCAAAACAAAAAAAGGCTTTATGTTTATAATAACTAATGATTTCTAACTATACATTTTTAATGATAAAAGTATTTGGCTCATATTTTACATACTTAGATAAGATAAATACAACCGTAGTCTTAGTGAATGCCATTTTATGGTTATATTTAAATAATTTTATGGAAAACAGTTTGACAATAAATCTTAATATATATATATATATATAGAGTCATGAAAGTGCCATCGTACTCTGTGCGTAGAAGAATATCTGAATTCTTTCATGTTCACTTGCTTTGTTACTGAAATGGAAAACACTAAATGTTATTTTAATTATAAGTTTTTTTTTATCATCAATTTTAATTATAAGCTTATTAACGAAAATAGTAAACTTTTAGTAGAAAATATTGTTAAGGTGTGTCTTCAGCTTTTAGTACAAAATTCCTTTACTTTGGTTTAGATGTTTTTTTAGTAAATAATGAAACAAATCTTCCTGATGTTAATACCCCTCCTACCATTATGATACATCTATAGGTACCCACTTGCCCCTTTTGATATGACCACATTTAATTATATTTTTATATTAGATTATGATTAATTTTGCATTGCATTTAATTCAAATTATATTTATAATAAATTCAGAGTTTCATGGAATCTTGGTCATCACTAATACATAATAAATACTAAACTTTATTTAAAATAAATTAGTCAAACTCTTGTTTATATTAAACTTGTCCAGCTTTTCAAATTTATTATAAAAAAAATTGTGAAGCTTATTTTAAATAAATATTAACTCACGAACCAAAAACACAAACTCATTTCTACATTTAATTTTGGTGTTGAAATTTAGCATCCTTTTGTTTTGTCACTAAACAGAGAAGGATTTCGGGAAAAAGCAAGTTTGAATTGTGTTTCTTTAACTTCACATCATGTTAGCTTTTCACCATACTATCTTTATAAATGTTTCATTGACTTCATAAGGCTACAACATTTCTCCTTTTCCCTTTTTCATTCTTTTCACCCAGCTTCTTAGGCCAACTCACAATCATCCAAATTGTTTCACATAAATTAATCATGTCAAACAGTTTCTGCATAATATAGCTTCAAGATATTTGTCCTTTTAGATTTTTCTTGGGTTTTGAGATTTCTCTGTTTAAAGGTTGTATAGTCCTTAATCAAAGGAAATATGAAGACAGTGTGATCATTGCTTATACCTGTCACTACAACTTTTGATCCTTCCACTAAATTGCAAGATGATCAAGTTACTCCTTTCCCTTTTTCTGATACAGCATCACTAGTACATGTAGACCTAATATTTCTTATTCTTTCAAGAAGAGTAACTCTCTTTCTGAGTATATAATTTCATCAAATCAACAAATTCTAATATTTCTTATTCTTTCAAGAAGTATAATTCATTGTGTTTGTGGCTATATATCATGGTTCCATAGCAGCAGTAGATGATCTAATAAAATTAACAAATTATTTTAAAATAAATTTAATAATATTTTAATGAATGAACTTTAAGTATAAATCATCTTACAATTTATAATATAAATTTTATAATTATAAGGCTCTGTACTCAGTTAATGCAGCAAACCAGAGTTTTAAAATATTTGAAGGATCTTTTCTTCCCCGCTTGTTCAGATATGGTTTTGCCGACTCAGACTGGACCTGTTTTGATAGCCACAGATCTATTATATATTATTGTGTGTTTCTTATTTCTTTCCTCATTTCAAAGAAATCCAAGAAGCAAAATACAATCTTTAGGACTTCTTCAGAAGTTGAAAACAGGAGAATGCCTAGTCTCAAATGTGAAACATGGCTTAATATTTACTGCAAGATTTGCTTATACGCATATATAATCCCGCTTCTGTTTCTGTTTACTAGGACAATAACTTTATCAGCAAATACATTAATCGATTTTTACGAGATAATAGAGAAGATTTTCATTATTCTTCTCAATAACTGAGAAATGTGTTCACTGAGCCTCTTCATTCATTCTGCTTCTTTTACTCTTTCAAACCAAGTTGAGAATTTATAATCTTTACAACCCAATTTGAGTCACTTTACTTCTTTTATGCCAAGTACAGAGTCTATGATCTTCAGAGCCCAATTTGAGTGGATATTATCTGATATTCTGGTTTATTTATTTTAGTGCGTTAGTTGAATCTTTATTCTGTGTAATTTGTAGATATAAAATTAAGTTTCAAAGTCTTCTCGGTTATGATCATTTCTGTTATTTTTACTTTGATCAGTTCAAATTTTAATAATGAATACAATGTTTCTTGCCCTTATAATCAAAATTCAACACATCCAAAATCTTAAGAAACTGATATGCAATTCTAAACCTTCATGACAAAGGCCACATCCCACTGAGCATTTCCAATTGACACTAGCAAAATGTACATGCTTTTCTTGGTTTTGGTATTGATTTTTTCTTCCTTGTGTGATGAAACAGCTGGATCAATCTTTAATATTTTAATCTACATGTTAATGATCCCTTCAGCTCTTTCCAACTATGCATGGTACATGGTCACCGTCACTACCTTTTACTTTTGTGGCATCTTTACTTTGTAAAAAGAAAAGTAAAACAAAAGTACACGGCTTGACTAAAATGGGCCAACAAACTTTGAGAGAAGGGTGCATGACAGAGCAAGAGCATCACTTTGCCTTATCACATGCAAAGCCTATCTGATAATAAATAGGGACCTTATAAAGAGGAAACTACACTAACAGAAAGAAAAAATGCCCTTGTAATAACGGTAAAGTAACCCAATTTGCTATTCAGATTCAATGCATCATTGAAGCCTCATTTATTCCAAATTAGAAGTGTATGATAGTTAACTGGGCAAGACAAGATATTAAGCTAGCAAGAAGTTCCACAGATGATATATTGATATAAGTAAGCCACTCACATTGAAGGAAACCAAGTCCTAAGGAGTGATAGTACATATGTGGTCCTTAAAGGGAGGACATCCCAAAATGCACAAGAAAACATATATCATAGTGCCACCACAAGGGGCTATACCATTTAGTTAGGACATGTAAAATAGTAGGGAAGTAAGCTAGTGTCTTAAATGGAACAATGAAGGAAATGATAAGTATTAAGAGAACAACAAGTGATGTTGAAGTTGAAGCTCAGGGGCACTTGGGTCCTCCTTCCTTGGTCTTCCAGTTGTTGTAGCAAGGGCACACAGCCTTATTACCATAATACCCCGGTGGCACACACAGGCATTTCCTGCAGCACTTCTGACAGAAAAACATGCAGGGTTTGTGGTATTGGGTCCTGCTACATCTCCTCGAGCATTGTGATGGGCATTCTGGTCATATCACATTCCCACAAGAGACATATTGTGAGCATTGGTAACAAACAAAACAAGCAAGCATTATGGTCAGTACAATAATCAATAGTCATTTGACTCGCCTCTTTTCACACATCAGTCAAAAACACTAAAAAAATAGCTTTTATGGGAAAAAATTGACCACAGTCAAACTAAAATTGACAGTGAAGAGAGATGTAATGTAACCATTAATAAAAATTTAGAACTTTTTTTTTCAGTTTATAAAAAAGTGCAAATCATATTACATGTCGTGGTTTGGTTAGTTATCACCTTTGAAAAGAGAGTACAGAGTAATGTGAGCATAGTTTGTCTTAACTAAGAAAATAATAGCAAAACAACAATCCAAGATCTGCTCTGCAAGCTTTTGGGGAATGTTCTAAAAAAATTTCCTTCTTCCATTCTCAGTGTTGCCACCATTTTTAATGTCCAAAGTTTGGAGAAATCTCTTGACAAACATTGCTTCATGCCATAAAAAGACAAGTTGAAGAGAAGAACTTTACTTACGGTAACTCTTGACACTCCCACTTCCATATTTGCTCTGGGAATACAAACAGCATAAATCAGCACTGATTCACCTCCTTAGAAAGCAAAATCCCAAGACCCCATTTTTCATTCTTCACAAACCAACAAAGAAAGAGAGAGTGAAGAAGAGATGCATACCTTGTTATCATTCAGGTGGTCTCCATGCCCATTTGCAGCCATAACCTGAAAAATCAAGCCATTGAAAATGTCAGAACCCTTCAGATTCTCAACACTAGCAGATTAGTGGTACCAAACAATGAAAACATTATGTGTGTAGTTCTTGGACATTGTTAAAGACCAACCACTGTCTGAAGCATGGAAATGGCAATGAGTGCCAAGATCATAGCTGCAAAGAACTTAGCCATAGCCATTGTTGCACACACAATATGATCACAAAGCCCCTCTTGATTTGGCAGACCCTTCTGTCTGATTCACAAATCAAGACCAAGAAACAAGAGGGATGTTTGAGGAGATGCTGGGATCCTGAAGTAAATCATGGTGGGGTATTTATAGAAACATTGAAGGGTGGGGATTGGATGGAACATTTATTGGGTGCATTTAGAAGTAGAAAGTTGTCCTTAATTTGGAGAACCAACGTCTGACACGTGTGTCAGCACAATATCATGACGGTGATGCAAATTACATTAGATCGGATCGTACGGTCTACAAAATACATTAATTTAATTAGGAAAAGCTAAGCAAGTTGGAACATAGCCGCATGTTTGCTGCTCCTAAAAACTACCAGTCTTAAAAAACATGCACGCTCAATCAATAATTCATATGGAGGGATTGGAAAAACAAGAAAACAAAATAATACCTAATGTGAACTTTTAGATGATAAGTTTTTTTATGCAGAACTTCAAATATTTTATAATAAATAAATTGTACTAATAACAGATATATTTTAAAATTTATGAAAATTATTTTAAATTTTATATTTATACTATTTTTCTCTCTTACTTATATATGTAATCTTTATACCTCTCAATCTCGTTATTAATTAGTTTCACCTCTAGCTAAAATTTTGTCACTATGATAGGGTGTTATGGTGTGGGTTTTAAGTCAAACTTTGTCTTCTTCCTATTTTTATGTTTTTTTTTTCTCAATACTATTGGATAATATTTATATTTATATTTTTTACTATTTTAAATATTAATTAAATATTTTTTATAAAAAATAAAAATCACAACAAAGTAAATATGATATTATCAAAATTATATATTTTTAATATAAAATATAAAAAAGTTATAATTACATAAACATTAAATTGGAGTATGAAATAACAATAATCTAAGAAAAGTCAAATAATTATATATAAAAAGTAAAAATGATAAAGTGTGTGTTTTAGAAACAATTTGATTTGATAAATTATTTATTTAAAACATTCAAAAAAAATCACAATTCAAAGTTTGATAAAAATGATCAACTTAAATTTTAACTTAAGAGATGCATTGTCAATATTTTTTTATAAGAGTAGTGTCTAATAAAATCATTAGATTTAGATGCAACATCAAGATGATAAAATATAGTATTTAAAAAAATCTTTAAAAACTCTTTTTTATCAAAACTTTTATTCATTGGTTAGTTTCAAATTAATAACAAGCAATTTGAAAAGATAAGAATGCATATAGATTTACAAAAGGTGTTTTTATAATGGTTCGTCCAAAATCTCAGATCACATTCAATTCTTGATCAATGCAAACAGGTTTCACAACCAAACTAGCATTACAAGATACAAGATGAGTATTTTTCGAAATCTATCAACTCGTGATGAAACATGGAGTATTATTTGGACATACAACCACTCCCTAACTAAAAGTTGAGTATTTTTTGTCCCATTCAATCCTAATTAAATACTTTGTTCACACAAAGGGTCTAATCTATACGATCTTAGGTTTGATAGCTAAAAGATGTTAACATCCTAAGACAAATACAATATTGAGAAAACTAATTTAGATTGTTAACAAACAAGACTTGATATTTGGTAAAAATAAGTAGAGCTTCAAGATTCTTTTTTTTTTCTTTTATATCATCGACAATATTTATTCTTCAGTAGGTCTTCTATATATAGATGTTGAGAAGAAAAAATGTTGTTGTAAATGTTTTTTGTGCTGTTGTGAGATCTTGTGAAGTTCTTATTCTTCATCCTGTGTCTATCCACATTCAAACTTAAAGATGCATTAAATGTTTTTCATGCAACAATAAATGTGTATATTCTCTTAACACAAATCTTCGATAAACAACATGACTTATCAAGCTTAAGTTAGATAGTTTTTTCCCAAACTAGAGCCAAACATAAAACCAAACAAGATTAAATGTTTTTGTATAATTGTCTTTTTTTCTTTTGAAAAAAATTATTCACGTGGAACAACTTTACACATGTTCTTTGATGTAGACACTTGATTGTAAGATTCTCTTGTAATAAATGAAGAAACAAATATTCTCCGCATACATAAAATGATAATTTATAACTATAAAATGTATACCATCACTACAAGAAAATCATGAAATAGAAACCAATTTTTAGAGACCAAAATAATTAGTTCCAATAGTAACTAAATTAGAGACCATTTTAGAAATGAAACAAAATTTTGGTTTCTAAATTAGTTTCTATTATTGTTAAATAATTTCTAAATTGGTATCTAATTAGCAACCAAAGTTTTAAAGACCAAATTTAGAAACTAAATAATTGGTAGTTAAAATCTTGGTTGCTAATTAGATACCAATTTAGAAATTATTTAACAATAATATAAACTAATTTAGAAACCATTTTTTTTAGTTTCTAAAATGATCTCTAATTTAATTACTATTGCAACTAATTATTTTGGTATCTAAAAATGAATTTCTATTTCAAGATTTTCTTGTAGTGTACTAAATACTTCAAACAATGTGTGCTTATTATCTCATGGATGAGAAAGTATATAAGCAAAATGTTGTGTGTTTGTTCGATTAGAAGAACACTTTATCAAGATCTTATGCTAATAAAATATTGTTTGATAGTTTGTTATTAAACACATAATGAAAAAAAAAAAAAAGTATATTGAACTTTGTTCTAACAAAAAATAATTTTTTTTTAGATTATATAATAAATTATGAATGTTTTAATGATTTAAAGTAGAAACGAATATGAGAACATAAATAAGTATTATGATGGGCATGAGGAAAAAAACATGGACATGTTCTCACACTTAATTTGAAAAACTAAATATTATTTATAATTGTACCACACCTAGATAATATGAAGATTTTTCATAAAAATTGAAATGAGTTCTAATAATATCCAAAAGAATGAGTTTATCCTAATTATTAATTTAATCTAGATAAACAAATTCTCACAATTAAGTCATGAATATTATTTTTGTCAACATTTTTAGTATTATTTTTTTTACAAATATAAGTCAATAACTTTTTATTACTGATGATTTTTTAGAGCATTGTTATTTTTTTTTAATTTACATCAATTAGAACTATTTTTAACTGATATTAGATATAATTACTTTTCATTTCACATTAGTCATACTTATTATTTACTATATAGCATGGATTATTTTTCAATTAGCGTTAAGTTTTTTTTATTGATGTTATCAAAGTTTTTTTCTTTCGATTGATTGATGCTATCTTTATTGCTTTACTAATGTTAATGAAACTACTTTTCCATGAATATAAGTTAAGTTTTTTTTTTTAATTTAATGTTAATTGGGATGGATCATGTTTCAATTGCGTGTTTAAATTATTTTTAAAAAAATACTTTTAGAACCACTAAAAAAATATAAAGTAGAAATCAATTTAAAATAATAATAATTAATTATTATAGTAACTAATAATTAATTAGTTTTTATTATTACATGATTTTTAAATTGGTATCTAGTTAGCTATCAAAGTTTTTTTATCAAATTTAGAAATTAAATAATTGGTAGTAAAAACATTGATAGCTAGTTAAATATCAATTTAAAAATGATGTAATAATAGAAATTAATTTAAAAATCAAATTTTTTTAGTCTTTAAGATAGTTTCTAATTTAGTTTAACAATTAATTATATTTTATTTTTAAAATTAATTTTTATTTTATAATTTTATTGTAGTGTATTAAGAATAAAAAAGTTAATGAATAAATTTATCATTTTAATATGTCTCGTAACACCTATTTTCTCTTTACGCGGGATACAAAGAAGATTGTGTGTAATGTGAGTTAAATTAGGAATAAGTATTCCTCAGATGAAACACAATTTTAATAAAATAATGGCTTTTGATAGCTTAAACTTTTAAATTGGTCTACACCACAAACTATTTGAGCAAAATTTTACAATTTATATATAACAAATTCATACTATTTTTTTAATCAGACATGGTTTTATTTTCAAAACTGATATAAATTCGTAAACAAATGTACATTGGCTACAGAAGTTTGGGCTCAGTTTCTCCCATTTTAATTTTTAGATGATAAATCAAAGTCCATTTATGATATAATAAGTTTAGATTTTAAGAAAAATAATATATATATATATATTATTGGAAGAAAGAAAAATACTAAAAACTCTCTTGAATTGTGTTGCTAGAATTTGTAAAAAATATTATTTTATTTGTTTTTCTTTTCAGATTGTAGTTGAAGTCTTTGTCCCCTTAACTTTACTGGTTATGACTTTACTGGTTATGAGAATAACATACTTCCTTTTCTATTATTTATAAATTAAATTAATTATTATTTTAATTATATAAATCTTGTTAATTTAGTAACATAAAATTTAATATTTAATAAAAACGTTGATATGGTTTCTTTCTAACAAATAATCTTATTATTTTTCATAGATACTTGCTTTCATTAAAAAAATAACTTGAGTATATATATATTTAGAAAGTGAAAATATAAGTGATTTTGAAAATGACAGTTATTTTATAGCAGAGATAATATAATCTTAAAATTTAGAAATATTTTTTTTTGAAAATTGTGATATTTATGTTGTGTTTGTTTCTAGGTGAAGAAATGCAAGTTTTTACTGTACTTGTACACGGATAAAACACGAAAATTAAGGCACTGAAAGTTAAAAATCTAAATACGAAGATATAATAGTTTCTAAACTTTCTTCGCAGTTTAGAGAAGATTAACTAAAAAAGTTACCTATATAAATATTTACATAATTAATTACTTGAAAATTACTTTGTTATCCTTTTTATTTTAAACTCAAAATATTTTTATTTTCATTTAAAATAGAATTACAAATATAAATAAAATAATTAATCATATTATATATATACAATAAATTATAAATATAAACAAATAACAATAAATATATTTTATAATAATAAAGAAATAAATTTATATAATAATTATACTAATTATAAAAAATAAAGTTAAAGATAATAATGTTATTTAATATAAAAATAATTTTTTATTAAATATTTATTTAAATATTATTTCTATCAAATTAAATTTATTTTGTATTTTTTTCTAAATTAGTTCTAATATATTACCAAAAATTAATTTAAATTTATAAAAAAAATATCTCATATTTTATTATTTAAATATTTCTAAAGATATGGGTAAATTTGTAAATCTACACTTTACACATTTTTAAAAAATTAAAAATACCCTTGTAATTATCATATCATTCACCAACTCCAATAAATTTTTTTCAGAAATTCACTCTAACATACCTTAATCCAAAGTACATCTCTTTCTTCACATTTTTCTCTCAAATCACTACAAATCCACTCCTTCAAATTCTCTCCCCAATCTAAACACACCCTTAAAAAAAATCCTTAAGATGATTAGTTGGGAAAAAGAAATAGAAATATATCCCCAATATGGCCATACTTTATCTTAATTGTGGAAGCAAGTGTTAAAAAAGTAGATAGCATGTGCTATGTAGTTTTATTTCATATTAATTTAAAATGTCTAAATTCAAATAAAAAGTGAAGAAAAGGATTTTTTTTGGTCTAACAACAAACCTAACATTTGAATAGAACTGATTGATGTTTTCTTTTTTCTTCTGGTTCAAAGATGAATTTGCAGTTAAATATTGAAAAAGTAGTTGAAAAAATATTTATAAATTGTAACTAAAATGGAAAAATGTTGATGAGAGTTATTATAGAGAGATAAGGAGCATTGAAGAAGGAAATGGTGAGAATGGGAAAGTTACGAATGGAATGGATAAAGGGGCCCACATAGACTGTGAAAGTCAAGCTTCATAAAGTGTTTCAAATTCATTTTTTATTTATTTTTTATTCTGAAAAAATAAAATAAAATCATTCTTTTCCCAATAAATGAAATCTGCTCTTTCCCTTCCCAGTCTGACAGTTTTGCATGTGCCCACGTGATACCACCTGCGCCCATTTCACTATTGTGCGCTCAATGCATTTATTGTACTTTTTTTTACTTATTTTAGTGTCTTTTCTTTCTCATTTTTCTTTATTTTTAAACAAATACTTTTTTATTTTATTTTCAGTCAGTAATCTGTAATTTTATCACGAATAAAAACAATAACCTTCTTCTTGCACACTTTTTTATAATTATTCCGTATAAATTATTAAAAATTAAGAGAGGAATGTTCTAGTTTTTTAAGAAATGTTATATTAAAATATTATATATATATATATATGTTGCTAAAAAAAATTCTTTATAATAATCTTATTCAGCATAAGTAAGAATGAATCAGATGAAAAATATATTAAAAATGAATTCCCTGAAGGTTAAGAATGATAAGAAACTATTAACAATGATAAATAGTGCTCTTAAAATAGCAATTTAAGGATAACCTTTTCCATCCTCAGTGCACCAGCATTGTTTTTGTTTGAGTTCATTTACTCTAAGTTTGGTTTACTTTTATAATTATCATAATTTTACTTTTATATATCAAACATAAGAATAAAAAAACATATGATAATACTTTATATCCCCTGATTTATTTATTTTTTCGAATAGGAGAAAAAAAAAATTAACCTGAACACATTCCTTAATTTTATTTTATTTTTTACTTATTTCAAATACATTAAATACAAAACTGACTTTTCTCAGCTTGTGTAAACAGAGATCCTTATGATTTGTATGATTTCTTCTTCCTATAATTTGTATAACTACAATAAAGAATAATTTCAGTCAATATCTGACTAAACATCTCCATAAATATTAACTTGTGTTCACATATTCTTGTATTGTACATTAGTACTATAGTCCACATTTATGTTGATTGTAAAGTTTTTATTTAATAGACAAAAGTAAGCAGACAAATGCATTTAGTTGAATAACAATAAACAAAAGCATTGAGATTTTTTAGAAATAGTGTGAACTTTTATCACAAGTGCTATTGTTCAACTTTTCATGTTGCCCTGCTTTACTAGATACTTTGATGGAGAAAAAGAGTGTGCATATAATTCACCCGACAAGGCTATAAAGTGGTGAAGTTTCATTATGGAAAAATGATTTGGCTAGCATAAGAGAAGTAATTGCAGCTAATAGAAAGCATCATTGGGTGTAACATCCAAAATGTAACTATGTGTGTGTCTGTTTTATTTTAAGAAGTGATTTTTTCCCCACTCAAACACATTCATACATCTGTTCCTGTAATATAGGAATCTACTACAAATCTCTAGTGCATATAATCATTAAAATTATAAAGTGCATAGGAAACTATGTAGAAAATAAAGTCATATATAAAATAATTGAAGGTGGTCTAATTTCATTTTTTTTTTCCTTTTGATCTATAAATGATCTTTTTAATTATTCACAGGAATTTTTTTTCTGGTCCTAATTTGATTTATGTGGTATTCAATATATATTAAGATAACTCCTCCACGCGTATCTTCAAATAGAACATATATACCATCAAATAAATTAAAGCTTCAACAAAAAAAAATCAATTAATTTATTTCAATATATCTCACACTTTTCATTAGAACACATAGACGGTTATTTACATCATATCCTTTCCTTTGTACAAATAAAATGATTCTAACTTTTAATATCTCTATGTAGTGAGGTAAAATAATTTTTCACTTATTATTTAATTTGGTTGTATTATTGTTTGACAATCATTTAATAATATTTTTAATTGTGATTTGTGTGTTTTTTTAACAACTACAAGTTATACGCGAGGGTGACATAATGGAATTGAAACATTGTAAAAAATATTTAATGGATTTGGGGTATCTATTGATGTTGAACTTACTACTTAATAATAACTAATTTTTTTTTTTTATGAAAATTTTCATGTTAGGCATTACTATGCAACTTGACATCTCAGCTAGGCTGACATCTCAAGTAACAACAATCATCTGCCATCACATGAAAAAAGTATTATTAAAAAAAGGAAAAAGAAAGAAAATACAAAAATATGGGGGGACT
>Ga0123342_1000569_pt1 | contig 58630 bp, 24 predicted proteins | sample Turbeawhitnodule_FD_89960 | JGI IMG/M metagenome (GOLD analysis project Ga0123342, IMG submission 89960) | Root nodule microbial communities of legume samples collected from Mexico - Turtle bean Mexico white nodule | ecosystem: Host-associated > Plants > Roots > Nodule | place: Mexico: Nepantla... | reverse complement strand
CTAAAACAAAAATTGGTTTCTAAATTAGTTTCTATTATTTTATATTATTGTTAAATAGTTTCTAAATTGGTATCTAATTAGCAACCAATGTTTTATCTACCAATTATTTAGTTTCTAAATTTAATCTCTAAAACTTTGGTTGCTAATTAGAGACCAATTTAGAAACTATTTAACAATAATAGAAACTAATTTAGAAACCAATTTTTTTTTTTAGTTTTCAAAATGGTCTCTAATTTAGTTACTATTGCAACTAATTATTTTGATCTAAATTTTAGTTTCTATTTCATAATTTTCTTGTAGTGTCATTACTATAGTTTCTGATTGCCTTTTCAATGAGTCACGGACAATAAAAGTTACACATTAAAATATTTCATCTCATATTAATGTCGATCACTTACTTGAAAGATGTTTAATTTCTTTTTCAACTTTCTTGACTTTGTGTTTTTCAACTTTTTGACTTTTTGGTATTCTATTCTTCCTTTCTTTTTATAAATAGGAATTCTACACACATTGTACACCAACTCTCAAGATGGATCATAAATTTGAGCATATATTTTAATATCCATAAATACAATTAATTTATTTTGGTTAGTTTTTCACTTAAAATTTCCACTTTAATGTGAAATTGATAAGGCAAGTGGGTGTGGGAGAAGGATTAATAGAAGTGCTTCTTCTCATTCAAACCCAGTGAAAGTGAATGTTATGTTGCTGCTAAAAGTTGTGTTGGTTTGGTTACAGTGTTGCTTCTTCTAAGTAAATGTGTTGCTAAGTGATTCATTACACTCCATAGCTTCAAACATTAATACATTCAGAGGAAGCAACACTTGTACCTAAACCAATTAACTTCTTTCCTCTTCATCTCTCTTCTATAAACTTTCAGGTGTTTTTCCTCAACTTTTTATTCATCCTTTTCATTTTTATTGTTCTATTCTTCACTCTTTATGTCCAAACATGTATCTGATGTTCTTTTTTGCAATAGCCCAATCCAACTTTAGTTTTTCTAGTAGATTAAGGCAAATTATGCCAACACTTTCATACCTACTTTCCGAATTTTCATATTTTTTAAAATTCTAGTAATAACCTTTTCAGTATGGTGAAAGTCTTGTGTTTTCTTTTTCATTTTTCAAGTGGTGGTAGTTGTTTGTGATGGATGGTGTTGCACGGGTTGAGATACGTTTTGTGGTGTTTTTACTGTTGGTGGTGGTGGTTGGTGATTGGTGATTGGTGGTTGCGTTTTCGTTCGCTTATCTTTTTCATTTTTTTGGAAGTCATAAAACCCTAAAAAAACAAATCAACAAGATGCAAAAATGAAATACAAAATTAAAAAACTTATCTTCAAACTAAGGAATTTTGAATACAATGATTTTTCTCGTCAACCCTCTCATATGTTCAAATGATGGAACTGCTCTTTCAAACTTTGTAGATAGGAAGAATGAAAGTGTTGCAGATAAAAGAAATGTATGAGGGTGTGGGGTGCAAATGAGGTTATGCTTCAATATACAATCAAAACCAATTTTCATAACTAATATGGAGATGTCGGAAGAAGAAATGTATGGAGGTGGAGGGAGAATTTGTCGATGACAAATTCATTCACTTGTGAGCCAATACAAAACATGTTATCTTGAACACTAGATAAAATACATGTTACCTTCAATGAAATTATTGAAGGTTGTTTCTTCCTGCACCCTAACAAATTTCTTCCTGCACCCCATCATTTTCAAAAAAGATTATTTTACCTGTTTTAAAAATGACTTTTGAATTGCTCTTTCTGGGATATTTTTGGAACATATTTTCAAGAACATATTTTATTAATTTCGGATTTACCAATCCGAAAATTAAAAAAATGTATTCTGGAATGATTTTTTTATCTTTCAGACTTCCTATTTCATAAAAAAATTTTGCTTACCGAACTCCTATTCCAAAATCATCCAAAACTATGAAAGGATAATTTTGATATTTCAAAGAATGTAGGGGTGCAGGAAGAAACTCCCATTATTGAAACTGTAGACCCAATCTCATGAACCCATATCAAGCCCAATTCCTTAGTACCAGTTTCACTATGTTTTCTAATTTTGGTGTTTTTCAATTGTTCTAATTTTTATCATCAAAATTTTCCATTGGCCTTATCTCTCATGTGATGTCTAGAGTTTTCCATAAATTGCACACATGTACTAAACCATGACTAAATTCTTATAGTAATTATAACTTAAAACAAACAAACATCATAGTATTATTATTATAATTATTAAACAAGGTTCTTAATTTAGTATGTGAATAATGTAAAATAGAGTTAAAAAATTGGAAGAGATATTATATATGATGAAAAAGGCACCAGAGGAGACTGTGTGGGACAATCCTTGTTACATGTTAGTGGAGATTTGACGTAACATTATGTAATGTTTTTTGTAATTTTGGAAGCACTCCAATGTCGCTTTTTATTATTGTTCTAAATCAATCTAATATACTTTTTCAAATCACCAAACAATAAATAATTATTATTTTCATTTCCTAAATAAGGTTTTGAAAAAATATTACTCTTTAGGCGATATCAAATCTAAAATATTCAACATAACATTTAACATAGTTTTTTTTGTCGACAATAAAAAATAAATAAATGTGAACTACTTCAGGGGTGGTTCAACCCTTATACAAACATAAAATACCTAAGACACTCCATCTCAACACTCACACCGCCATACGCCTAGAATTACAAAATAATCCTAACTCAACCCATAAAATCTGAGCTAAAAGATAATTCAAGAAACCATCGTCATACAGACCAAAGGTTCGAGACACCATTTGAAAAAGGAGAACAAACCAGAGAGAGACTTGGACGTAATCCAAGGACATTTAACATAGTTAAGAATAAGTGTATTTCTTCTAGTTAGTGTCGGTCTTCTCTTTGTACCTTTTTGGTACATATATACTTTTCATTTTCGTTGTATATGACCTTATTATTCACATCCTTTCATAATAAATGTTCTCCTTTATTTATATGTTGATTATTCGTGATTTTCACGATTTGTGTTGATATGGAATCAAAAACTTCAAAACAAGATCGACAGACAATCCTTGAACATCCAACATCGGACTCAAACCCAAGACACTACAACTCCTTAGCTTCAAACATAAGTCAATAAGACTAAAAAGCAGACATCACGACACATGACAAGTCTATATATTTCTAATAAAAGATTTTGATATTTATTTATTTATTATATATGTGTGAATGATAAAATTATCAGTTTTTTCATGAAAAAAAAAAAAAGTGGAAGAAACAAATATTTGGTATTCTCATGAGTCCGAACTCCCACTTATCTGGACCATTCAGATGAAGAACAAGTTTAGTGGTGATGATTGTCTGCTATAAAAAATCCATTTCAAATTTCAAATCATGGTCCTTATCAAGACAATTTATTTTTTCTAAAGAAATAAATAATTAAGAATGATGTCGACGTTAACAAAAACGTTAGTGGGACTTTTCAAGTTTGAATAACCCAAATCTCTTGTCAACTGGAACAATAATATATGTTTTAAAAAAATATTATTAATCTATAATTTATTGTCAAATTTATATAAAAAATAATCACTTCTTAAAAAATATTATTAATCTATAATTTTTTTCAAAATTATATAAAAAATAATAATTACGCTCTTCATTCATTTTCAGTGTAAAACTATATATTAATAGAAAATTACTAAATAAAAAACAATTTTAAAGATAAAAAAAAATTAAATTATTATATTAATTAAATTAAATATTATTTTATAACCTATAAAATTATAAATATGTAAATTATTTTTTATTATCAATAAAAATTTATAAACTAACCTTTAAATTAATATCTATTAGTTATAAAAGTTTTAGCTAATAAATTTAAAATCTAAAATAATTAATAGCTAAATGTTGATAATTAATTAAATACTAATTTATAATTTTTTATTAATAATAACAAATATTTTAAATATTAATAACTTTTAATGTATTAATATTAATTTAGTTAATATAATAATTAAATCTCTAAAATTTAATGATTTTAATAATGTAATCCTTCATCGATATATATATGTATGATCAGGATATATATGTATTAAAAAAAACTGGCTCAAGCTTTTAAGGAAATGAAAAATAGTTAGGTCACATATAAAAGAAATTGGACATCTAAAATCTACTAAATACTTTTGTATGTGTAGTCAATCTTTGAAATTTAACCATTTTCAGAATTATATCAATAATTCAATTTAATTTTTAATATAAAAAATGTTACGGTCAATTTGTTTAAAATTAGTTTTAAAAATTAACAATTTATTATTATACATATGGTTTAGGTTAATTTTTACAAAATAAACATTTTATAATTATTTTTAAATTTTATTTATAATTAAAATAGTGTATATTTTTTTTTATTTAATGATTTTTGTGTAGTCTAAAAAAATTAAGTTTGGATTGTCCAAATAAATAAAATTCCACTTATAAGATGTTTGATATTGTTATATATAAGGATATGCTTTTTTCGATTAATAGATTTACATTGAAATTTTACAAAAGATGTCTTTCGAAGACTTACATTGTGTAATGACATCACAAAATAGTTTATGGCTCAAAATATCTAATTACCATCACATCTTTTCAAAGATTTGTGATGAAGCTTATTATAGATTATTAGATCAAATCCTCTAATACAACCATTCGAAACATGACAAAACAAATAGCAAAGAAATTTAAAGTGATTGAAGTATGATTTATTTTATAATGGCAATTACTTGGTTTTAGATCGAAAGTAGAAGTTAAACTTGTTAGAATATTATTTTTATAAATTACAAGATATTGATTGTGATTTACAACTTAGTAAGATTAATCAAATGTGCTATGATTTGATTTTGGAATATTAATAAAGAAAGCCTAAAACTTCTCCTTAAGAATCTACTTTGTTGGAGGCAAAAAAAAATGTTAGATGATGATGTGAGTAAACTTTTAGAGTTTATAGCCAAAAAAAAACCTATAACTTTATATATTAGAGTAAATTTTTTTAACTCAATAAAATGGTATTTGGAATACCTAACCCATTTACAAATAGTCAACTGTATAAGTGAGATTACAAAAATATTCATCTAAAATACAAAACTTTCTTCTGAGATTCATTCTGGTAGAACAACTCGATTAGATCATTAATTAGAGGAAGATAATTTCCATTACAATTTTGAAGTATCCAACTTATTAAACTCTTTAAGCAAAGGCACAGAAAGTGTTTTAGGTCAATTGTAGCTTATATATAGACTTCATGTAATGTTTGTTTGTGTGAAACAAACATTTAGTAGGCATTAAATATGAGAATGAAGATAGTGAAAGGGTATTTAGTCTCTCTTTATGCATTAATAATCAACGAGAAAGGGTTTAGTGTGAGTGACGTATTTACACCACTTATACACTGGGAAATATTTTATCTCTATTCGATGTGAAATATTTTTATCTCTGCTCAATATGGAATCTTTAACCTTAGTAATTAATGAATGAGAAATGATTTAGTCTGTGGCGTATTTACACTACTTATATACTCTCTGAAATATTTTATCTCTACCCGATGTGAAATATTCTTATCTTCGTTCACTCGAAGTCGACGTGGAATCTCCAATCTTTCGCATTAATAATTAATGAATGAGAAAGGGTTTACTCAGTGGGTTATGAAACGTGAAGTGATGAAAGTGGGTTTGTCGTTGGTATGTGAGGATGTCCCACAAATCACGTGAAGGGGGAAGGTCTAATTGGAACTGTTCAAGACAAAGAATGGTCATTTACAATCTCTTCTAATCTTTTCCTAGCCAGTTATAATTTATCTCTCACGTGGGATTCTTGCTCCCACCACCCCTCTCCACTTTCGTCTTCACCCCTATATCTATATCTATATCTATATATATCTATCACCCTTTTTCTTGCTAACAATTCCATGCTACTACCTATACTTCACTTTACAAGAATCATGGGAGACTCTTCCAAATCTTCTTCTTCTTCTTCTCCTGCTTCCTACATTCATATGGTATATTTCTCAGTAAAATTGTTTCTTAGATTGTTGATGGGGTTGATGACAGGTTTTGTATATAGGTGCAGCATCTGATCGAGAAGTGTTTGATATTTCACATGACCAAGGAAGAATGCATGGAAGCTCTCTCTAAGCATGCAAATATCAACCCTGTTATAACATCCACTGGTATGATCTTTTCTCTCACCACACACCTTCTTAAACCAAACACCATGCACACATGCAACATCCCTGCGTGCCAAAATCCTCAGATTTTCTATATCTTCATGATAAATACTATATCTATATCTACATATGAACTTGATCAGTTGGAATTATATTCAGAATTTAACAGACAGACCAATATTTGGAAGATTATATCACTAACTTGTTCAGTTTTTTTTCTGCACTTTCGTGTTAGTAAAGTTGATTTTTCTTTATATGTTGATGTTGGAGATCACATCAAGATTTTAATAGTATATAAGTGATTACAAACGTTACTTCTTAATAATTATGTGTAGTTTGCAAGGTTTTGTTTTGAAAATAATCTTTGTTGAGTTGTAGTTTGTTTTAGAGAATTTATAAAATTTTCAATTCCTTCATTCAAAAAGGAATTTTACTTGAAAACATGTTAAAACACAGTTAAGATTCTAAAAGAATTATTAGTTTATAAACACAGTTTGTACAAATGAAATCCTAAAGGAAAGTGACTTGCATGCTATATTAAAACAAATTCAAACTCCTTAATTATATAGCTTTGAACAAACAAAGAAGAACAATATTGATCACATTGTCAAATATCATACAGAAACCATACATGTAAGCCAAGGATTCAGACAGAGAAACCATCCATATTATCGAGTAAACAACCTTTCTAGTAATGATTATGTATTGAATAGTATATTTCTTGTATTGGTTTTGTTTATTGTTAAACTATTCACGAAGGTTATTAAGTAGCCATGTTTTTGTATGTTTCAGAGTAGGAAGATACGTTCAGAATTCAACACTTGCTACAACTATTAAAAGTAGAAGAAGATATAATCTTTTTACTGAAATATAACACATGTAAGAAAGTAGAAGAAGATATAATCTTTTTACTGATATATAACACATGTAAGAAGTTCGAGAAAGAAAAGTTATAAACTGATAATTTTTGCAGTTGTAAAAAGTAACAATTTTCATAATCTTATATACCCTACAAACATGTTTTGCTCAAACATTTTTTCTCATGGAACCATGTTTTAAGCTGTCATCTGTCAATAAAAACTTTCAAAACCTCATAAAAGATATGTGGGAAATTCAATGTTGAGATGCTACCCTATTGGCTTAGATCACAGATTATATTTTGTTTGTGTGAGAGTAAATAAAAGAGACAAGGCAGAGAAGATATTGTATTTTGCAACTAAGAATTTATGGTCCCCAATGAAGATGCAGATGATGATTGTATATTATATTTGATATGAGATATATGTAAAGAGAGAGAGCTTCCACTAGCAACCAACAAGAACACACAAGCATGCACGTGAAGATGTTAAAATCATATGATAATTTAAGAAAGAAGAATGTTACTTTCACAATTACAAATTGAAAGACTAATTTACAAATTGTTCATCTTTTTCTTTATAATCTGATGTATGGTTGTTAATATATAACACTCTTTAAGAAAAGATGAATGTAATGTGCATCAGTGTGGAATGAGCTAGAGAAGGAAAACAAGGAATTCTTTGAACCATATCACATGAAGTGGAAGGGTAAGAAGGAGAGAGTCTCTGAGGAAGAGACAACACAGATAATAGAGAAGATGATCTCAGAGTCAGATTCCTCTAAAGATGCAGAAGAAGACTAAATAATTGAAAAGGATGTGACATTTGTGTTTTCTTCAGTCCTTCAAAATCCCTTCCAACCCCAACAACACACTCACTTTACATGGATGGATATATGTATTATTATTATTAGCTATGATCATCATCATCCACCACTTGGCAAATAACAAAATGCCATGTCACCATGTAATTTTATCTCAGATAAGTATGCATGTATATGTATGTTATATCTCATATATATGTATGTGTATATCAAGTATGGGATTAAAACCACATGCCACATTGTGTACATGCATGGTATGTTATGTGAAAAGAGATGTGGATACAAAAACTGTAACTGTGTTTCTTAAATAGTATTGGAGTATCCACTGATAAGTTTCAGTTCATGTTTTATGTTTTGTTTTACTATTTTGTTCACAACCATTGTGAGAAAGTAAAAAGGAAAATATGCAGTTAAAAAGGAAAATCATATTTTAACATTTTCCTTATTTTTCTTTAACAATTACTTTGACAAGTCTTTTAATAATAAAATATTATATTTTAAATGATAAAAATGAATATAAATAATATATATATATATATATATAATGGTGGTATAAAATACAGAATTGTTAGCTGAAAGGAAACATTATGGCAAAATTATGTTAAAATAATTCAATTTAGTTGAAAAAATACATTCAGTGTAAATATATTTGTTTTACCGTCATCGAATAATTAATTTTTGTGTATGATAAAGTTATAAGAATTATTTTAAAATTATATGTAAAATATTATATTAGAAGTGTGTATTAAAGTTAAGCTTCCACCAAATATGTTATTATTTTTATAATTTTAAAAAATTAATTCATTTTAAGAGAATCCACTATAAATTATTGAAAATACAATAGTTTATCGATTTGATTTTTAGTGTGGTTACCTAATCAAATTAATCTATTTTAAAAACTTTTAAAAAATATAGATAACAAATTAACATAAAACTATAAGATTTTGAGTTACGTAAATTTTAAACTATTAAAAAGTGTGTCTGTATATATAGAGAGGTTGCAAAATAAAATGTTAAATAATATTTACAATGTTAAAGTATCTGTTGATTAAATTATTACTGAATTCTGAACAACTTGTACACAGTTCACTGATTGAACTTGGATCTTCAAATTCTCATGCTTTTTTTTTACCTCTCCTCTCAAATCCTTTTCTCTCATTTGTTTATTTTTTCAATGTCTTCTTTTCTCTTCACTTTCTCTTCACTTGTATACTTACTCATTTTCTTACAAAACAGCCCATGATACATCAAAGATGGAAGGTGAATAATTGGTTTCAAAGATACTATTGCTTCAAATTTCAAAATCTTCATTGTATTGTAAAAAGTGTATATGATTTCTAATACATGTAGTATGTTTGAACCATCAGATACTTTCCCTTATATAATATTGTGATTTAAGAAGCGAAAACAACAGTATGAAAACTGACCCTTTTCATTAGATAATGCCCTGGTGGGAAGATTGGTGATTTTATGGCTAAAGAAAAAGTTTTCTTAGTTTGTTGTCAATTGTTATTTTCTTTCTTCGCCTTTTTTTTAATTTTACTATGGAGGGCTCAAGAAGAATAGCAACAAGGGCACCAACCAAGAAGGCAAACATGCTATTGTTCTGTATAGACCTTTTATATTTCTGTATAGATAGTGATAAATTTGAATGAAAATATTCTGCTTCTAACAGAAATTGATTGGGAATGGAAGGCAAACATGCTATTGTTCCTTCCATGAGCTGGGAAAGTATTAAAATGAAAATTTATTCAAAATGTTTGAATAAGTTTCTCCATAAATATATTTAGAAAAATAAAATAAAAAATTTATATCAAGAAAACTGTCAAAGCTCCTACTGTTTTCTTATTCCTGCTACACAAAAAGTCTGGATATGTACTAAAGATTCAAGATGAGGTATATTTCTGTCAATCACCAAAATCCTCAACTTTTCAGGTTTGCAAAGACTTGAGGTTTCCTGTCTCAGGTGGTAAGACTGGTTCAAAGTTTTTTGAAGCTGGCTTCAATGAGCTCCCCGGGTAATAGAACTTACCCTTAATAGTCGACTTAAATGAGAACACTTGGATTAATGATATTGTCTTAAGACTCAATTGTCTTAGTTGATGCCACGGGCGTTAGTTATATTAATGATATTGGGATCAAACTGATTTGACAAACAGTAACAAATACACTCAAAACCTAGAGATGCATATAAACAAGTCGAAACAGAAATTATATTAAACTAAACCACAAGTAGCAAAGATCAACATCAAACAGTTGTGGAAGTATAGTTCCTGTGAACCTCAAACAATTTATCATAGCTATGAGCCAAGTTTGAGGTGGGATCATATATCAACCTCACAAATCAAAGAAGAAAGTTATGAGGAGATAAAAATCTTAGTGCCTGTGACTTCTGCCCCCACCTGTAAGTTCAATCATCAATCATACACCCACTTGCCTCTTCCAGGAGTCTTCCACAATTAGTTCATCAACTCCCCAATCTTCATAGCTGGATAGTGTCACAAAAGATTCATGTCAGAGTGGCACAAAAGATGCAATCAACCTTAACCTCCCCCGCCCCTAAAAGGAATAACGTAAGTGGCTGGCTAACTTAAGTAAAGGGCAGTATTTACCTTCCATCAGGCAAGTAGCGCCGGATTGTAAAGGGTATTTTCCGCTCACGAAGCTCCTTCATGGCAATCTGATATGCAAGAAAACAAGATATCAGAGGATTATACAACAGAGGTAACAAACAAAATTTTATACCCAAATACAAAATTGTCTCCAACAAATAAACAAAAATAGAGATGAGATAGGAAATAAAACAATTAAGATAATTGGCATTAAAAAAAGTTCAACATGTCATAATGAATGAAAGTGAACAAGCTCAAGTGACAAGCCATAACATAACAGGTAATACTGGATTTGGTTCTTGTCAGCATACAAAAATCATAAACTATATAACCAACTTATTCCGAGAATGGTGTGCACAGTGCATTCTTCAGGAAACCAAAGAACTTGAGAATCAAATAACATAAAACAACAACAATCACCACTTTGATAATACAAGTTACAGTATTCATCTAAGGAGATTATTTAAATCCTAAATAAACATTTAACCATATTCAATATAGGAAGACAGAAGCAGTTCATAGTTTATAGAATTTATCAATTGAGCTCATAATAATGACAATCTTACAAAAAGATGTTCATATGACATTGTTGGAATATTAATGGATTTAGATGCAATTTGTACAATTGCAGATTTATAAACCTAAGTTCAAACATATTTAAGAGATTGGGAACTAAAATATTTAATGTGTTCAAATGCAATAAGGTAAAGCTTATGACCTCAAGCGGATCAGTCTCCCCCTCCAACTCGACCATGACAGGTGCATTCATACTGCTCAACAAGAAAGACAAAAAATTACAAAGAATAAAAAAAACAGAATCATTTAATCCACACAATAAAGTTCCAAAGAAAACCTGATCTGAACTGCACGAGTACCCAAAATCCTTGCACGCTCATACTTGGTCATATATTTAGATGTCTTACGTGGTCGCTCCACTGGTTGTTCCTCTTCCTTGTCCTCAGTATCAATAGCATCTCCAACCATTTCATCATTTTTGTTTTCAACATCCTCCTCTGCACCTTCCTGCTTGCCAATCAATCAAACAAACACTTAATGTATTTGTGCAAACAAAAAGAAACACCAAGAAAACCCACAGATTATGTATTATGTACCTCAATCTCAGGCTCTATAGGCTCATCCTCGTACCTACATCACCATTCTTTATTTCATGAGAAATCCTTCAGTGTAGAAAGAAAAATAACAACAGCCATGACTCTCTAATCCTAACAGCTAAAGCATAAAGTATGAAATCCTTTCTATTTTAGTTAAACATTCACATGCAGAAACATAAAACAACCAATTAGAAGACTCTCAACTGGGTTTTCAATAAGGATTTTCAATAGACAAACTGAATTAGAGAAAAGCCTAAATAAATCATGTGTCAGTGTAGGGAGAGCAAAATAACCCCATGTCCATGTCATCATAATCTTCATCAGCCATTGCAAACCGCAGAAAGTGGAAGATACTCTGCCTTTGATATCAAGCCTCAGCTTGCGCCCTAAACCCTAACAGAAAGATAATGATGGATGAGATACTTTGATCATATAGAGTTGCAAAAGGCCTTATCGATGAAAAGTATATACAGAACCAGAAGAAGAAATTCATATCCCAAATTATATGAACAATCAAAGTTATAAATTGACTTACTTAACCTAATCCTCTTCTAATCAACATGCTTACTAACAAAATAATCTTTTAAGCAGTGACGATTAGAGAGTTTAATTAACTATTAGAATGTCAAATAGATGAAAAAAGAACACTCACTGGAAGTTAAGAAATCAAATTGATGATAGAGAGAAGAGAATTGAAGCCTCACTCTGAAAAAGTCTGAATGAATCAAAAGACAAATGACCCGAATGCTAATCTATTTATTTGCTTTGTTTCGGGTCGGGTCGGGTAGGTTGATATATAATACTTTATTCGAATAGTGTTTTTTTTTTATTATTTAAAAATCGATAGAATCTTTGGTTAAAGATTTTTAATTTAACATCGTATACTGTGGTGTGGTTATGCTATTAAAAATTAAAATCGAATAAAATAAAATAAATATCAGAATAAAATATTTAAGTTACAGTGAAATTATAAAATTTAAAACATGAACCATATAATATAATATTGTGGCTGTTATTTAATAATATCTCTTTATTTTTTCATTATATCAATAAAATATTTTAATTTATTTCAGTTATTATATACTTTTATCGTATAGTAGAATTATTATACAGTGGAGTTTTATATTGGTTATGTATTGTATAAATATTCAAATAATTTTAAATTACTTTATTATTTTTAAATTTGTACAAATATGAAAAACTATACAGTGTATGAGTTTGTGGAATTTATAAAATAAACATGTAATTTACCTTCAGTTGATAGCTTTTATAAAAATTAATACTTTTATAATTTTTATTTCATATCAATTTCTCATAACTTAATTTTTTTTATCTGATTATTAGTATATTGTATCTATTATTAAAACTATGACTTATATATTATCCAATATTTCATTTTAATATCATATCAGACTTCAAAGGAAGTTTTTTTTTTAGATATTTATTAATTTAAATTTTTTGTTAAGATTTCTTATTTGTCCTCACTTATTAGAATTAGTTTTATTTAAAAGACGTTTCAATTTCTTATTACTAAGTTTTTCAACTCCAGATGAGTAATTTAATCTTCTCAAAAATATTCACTGAAATTATTTTAAAAAGTTTAAACTTTATTAAAAAAATTAAGTATAAATTTAGTTGCAAACTTGTTTATGATCAATAACATAAATTCAAATAAAAAATAATTTTTAAATCATAATTAAAAAATAAACTACGGTTAAGTAAAATAAAATTTTAAATATTCTAATTAGTATTTTTCTCTACAACAATATCACATTGGGTTATCTTTAATTTGAAAGATCTTAAAAGAGAAAAAAAATTGCTCAAAAATATTTTAATTATATGATTTTCTCATTAAAAAGATTGATTTAATGACTGTAATATAAGAGTATTTATGTAATTTTATGAGCAGTTGGTAAGGTATAAAGGAATTAGTTAAAAAAAGTATAAGTAATTTAAATGGGATGAAATCTTATTATTTGATTAATTAAGTTAAAGACTTATAAATATAATTTTTTAACATTTAAACTTAACTTTATAAAAATTATCATCTCTTTAAAATTTCATTTACCTTCTACTTGAGTTTATGAGTGATTTGTTAAATTTTTTGTGTGATATAAGTTTGTCATAGTCACACTAATAGAAAGGATAAATAAATTTATTTGTTTGTATGTAACTTGACTTCTATGTGTGTTTTGATGGATAAATAAAAATTGGAAACTAAGCCATGTTGTGGCATCACCAATAAACACACCATCAAACTACATGTTTATTATTATTGTTTAATAGGTGAACAACACAGTCTTAAACATTCTTAACAAGTTTCAGTCACAGTACATAAGTGATGTTCAGATAACTCATAATTTAGAACTGCTTCAACCATTCACTTTTGGTGCCCATCCAGCAATAACATACTCTTCCTTTGGAGGCTTGGTTTTCTCAAATGACTCACGGGAGAAGAGCAGCTGCAACAAAAAATAATTCTCCATTAATACATATTTTTCTGGTTCTATTGGACATCAACTAAAAATTAGGATATTTAGTAGTATATATGTAAGTCCAAACCTCACCTTATAAGTCAGTTTTATGAAATTGTTTTAAGTTTAAAGTTCACTTCTTAATAGGTTCATTCAACCAGAAATACACTAGTGGAACACTGAACCAGCTAATGGCTGGAAAATTGGTCCAAAGGCAGTTAAAACTACAACTTAACATCATTTTACATTGATCTGATTTCTCAAGGTTTTATATTGGTTTCTATCATATTTATCTATCACTGTTTTGACCATGGTTGGACTAGTGAATCCTGAGTTAATGCCTTTACTTGATCAATAATCAATATAATTTACTGTTTAACACATTGCCAACATCAAACTAGTAACTTATCACTGTGACATTCGAGCTTCATGAACAATTGCACCTAAAGTAATAGCAACAGAGATAATAATGTGATGACTGTTATGCAAATCATCATTTATGAACAACTGATATATTACAAGGCAAATAATGAGAGAACATGCCTGAACACTAAAACAGTACTCTAATAGTCAACAACCAATACTAAAAGCAAGGTTAGAAAAAGTTCCATGGGAGATGATATTTCCATTTACATGGTGGTTAAAGGGCAATTAAAAGAAGAACTAAGTATACAGTAAAAGCATTTTTCTTTGTTTACAAGAGAAGGGAAGACAACATAATTCTCAAAAATTAGTCAGACCACATTCAAATCATAAAATTCAGAAAGTAATTGATTCAGGTTAATCACAAGTTAACAACATTTTATCATGTAAGAAAGGCTTTTAACTCGCTGACTGACCAAGAAAATCAGGTGAATTCCATAACTTTATGGGTTAAGCATTTCAAACTCAGCATATAACATTTACTTTCACTTTATAGCATGTTTCATATTGAGGCACATTTAAAGGAGAAGGGGGCAGTGTAGCAGTATATGAATTAGGAAAATACGCGATTCAAATTTTAGATACAGATGAAAATATCAAGAGGCATTTGAATTAATCATTGGACACCAAATCTTTCATGACAGTTCTCAAGCAGACCCTCAATTTGATTTTTTGGTACTTTTTGCATATGAATTTTGTTTCTTGAAAGATTGGTGACATCAAATTGATCCTATAAATTTTTATTGAATGTCATCAATTTGGTTTCAAGTAACTTTTGTACTGTTTTCACCTAAAATTAATCATTCAACTAAGTTGATGTACTAATCTTTTAAGTATCAAATTGATGTTCCAAAAATCTTTTAAGTAGCACAGTACTTATGTCCATGAAAAGACTTTCTGCCTAAAGTTACTATGAACAATCACGATTAGTCATGTCAATAAACATACAAGTGAATTTTTTTTCTTAAACAGAAGACTAGTCTTTTCCAATTGTGTTTACTTCTTTGCTTTAGTCTTTTTCTTTTCAGACACTTTAGTGAGACTAAAAGTCATATAAAGTACTGTAAATGAAACAATTGATACTTCAGTCATTTTGAAGACAATTTAAGCATATTGGCATGATAAGTTTGACCACATAAAATTCTCATCACCAAATACCGATCAGTCACTGTTCAATATGTATATAAAAGACACAGCTAAATTAATAGTTCCACAAGAGTAAACGCATTGCAGAAAACTACTCCAAACCTTGGTGTAGTTGTGGACATGTGCCAAACTTTCTGGAACACTCCATTTCTTGAAGTGGCCAAGTACTACCACTAGATGGTACAGTTTTGGTGCCAAACTCAGGTCAACAGCAGTGACTTTCTCCCCAGCAACATATGGACCCTGATCATGCCTCTACCATGTTAGCATTGACAATGTAACCACTACAAAAAGATAACAAATAAACAAAACAAAAAAGAGTGGCCATATATATCTACATTAGCCTTAAGATGCTCATCCAAAGCACTCAATTCAGCCAGCAACGCTTGCTCTGTTCCATCATTTGGATCCTTGCTCTTAAGAAAAGTCACAAAAGACCCAAATATCTTTGATCCCCTACAAGAACAAACATATTGTGCACACTCAAATTCAGTACTCAAGAACAGCTCTAAATTAAAAAAAAAAAAACTACAAAAATTAAAACAGTTCATAGTTCCCTCACTCATCACCAAAAAAAATTCTAAAAGGATTTGGCTAACCATTACTCTTAAAAACCCTTTTCCAAAGTGAACCCAACTACAGTGAGAACATTTTCACAGTAGAAATATCAAAATCACACACTAAAGTCAACACAAAAAGACACGATGAAAATATTCCCAGACAAAAACAAAGAGTAAAGTTTGAAAAAAAGAAAAGGAAAGGGTGAGGGAGCAGTCATACACGGTGGCAAATTCAGGAGGAGTGATGAGAGAGATTTCTGGGTACTTTTCTTCGAGTATCCCCACAATTACATCAGAATCAGACACCCATTTTCCATCAAAAAGAGCCACGGGCACCTTTCCTTCAGGGTTCACACCCAAAAACCTACCAATAACAAAAACCAAAATTTACATTGTACTGAGAAAAAAGAGACACAATGGCACATTAAAGTTCAACAACATACCATTCGGGTTTGTTGCTGAGATCGATCAGGTGAAGCTTGTAGGGAATCTTCTTCTCCTCTAAAGTTAAGAGGACCCTTTGGGAAAATGGACCTAAAATCAAAATCAAACCCGAAAAATAACAACAATAAACAAAGTGATCAAAACTCAGACACATGAGAAGAAGAGAGAGAGGAAGAAATATACAGTCTCCAAGAACAGTTGGAGCACCAACAGCAGCCTTAACAGCAACCTCAACAGCCATTTCAGATGAAACGATGAAATGTGAGAGAGACAGAGAAGAGAGAAGAAAGAACCAGAAACCAGGTGAAACCAACACTGTGGTCACCACCTGCTCCACTTTGTGCCTTTATTATACAGATCTGCAACTTTCATGTTTTTTAAATATTGAATAATTCAATTTAATACCGTTTCTAATTCAAAAACTAGTTAGGATCTAAAATTTAAAATATAATATAAAATATTTTGGTCTTGAAATAAAAAAATTAAATATGTTAAATTGAGCTAATTTTTTTAAGTTAAAATTATTGAAATTTAAATAAAAATTGTAAATGTGTGAGTTTTTATGAAACATCAAACATTAAAACAAACTTTGCAAAAGTATTTTATAGTAGGCGTGGCACAATAAGGTCTTCTTATCTTATGTACTCTCTCTTTTTTGGGTGAAGATTTTGACATTGTAATTTTACTTTTTTTTACAATCTATAACTCTATAATTTATTATTTTATTTATATTTATTATTTTTTAAATATAATATTTTATTGTAACGAGTAGTTGCTAAGTAAATATAATAGTTTTTTTTATGTTAAAATACTCTTAGTGGAAGGGTTAATCCATATATTTTATTGAGTCTTGAATGATACAAAAGATAAAGGACTCTTTATATTTCAAAATTTAAAAATATACTGAAAAAAAGAAAATGAACACGTGATTCAAACAAAAATAATGTATCTTTTTACATTAACACGTTTTTTAAAACAAAGTAAAGATGCTATCATTTATTTTGATTAAAAGAGTGAGAGTGAGAGTGAGAATCCATTCCCAACCAAAAAAATATGAATATGGTCGTAACTTTTGGTTACATTCGTTTCATTAGTCACATCTGCATTAAGATTTTATTATTAAAATAATTTCATTTCACTTTATGGAAAGTAATCTCATGTTTAATGAAATGTTTAGCGTGAACAATGTGATAATCCCATCACGAAAATAGTTTGTAAAATCTATATAAAATATTAGTTCTTCAAAACGAGGCACACCAAAATATCACTTCTTTTAGTGACCTTCTTTTATAATTTTTTATATAATATAACCAAGGCAAATCATTAATTATGAGCATTTGTTCAAATAATAGGAGTAACGAAATATAGTGGGAAATATACTGATCATGGATCAGCATTCGGAGATCGGACATTGACGTATGTGTTAAATAGGTTAGTTTGGTCGTCAGGTTGAGTTGATGGGTTACATGAGTGGTTTCTAAGTATGTGTGCATTGACTTTCATTCATATACTTAACATAATTCTTCGCGTATAAGGTCTGGTCAGATTAGCGAAGAGTGTTAATGGGCCTAAGGATGTGTTCAGTACATTCGGGTCTAGTACAAGTAAAACATTCTATGTAAAGCCTAAGCCCAAGAGTGCTAAGGTTTTGGGGAATAAGTTACGTAGAGGCTTGTACGCCTACAATGGACAAATTGGACCCCTAATGTTGATACATGAATTGGTACCCTGATGACCATTTTGTTAAAATATATGCACTCTAAGGAAATAAGATTATGTGCAGTTGGCGCACTAAGATTGTGCGCATTGTAATAGTCTCTCCTCCCATTAAACATAATGCTTTCATTCGGGATAAGGTTCTCGTGAGAGAAGTTTGTTACAAGAGGTAACCTAAAAATAGTTTATAAAATAAACTTGAGATCTCAAGTGAACGTACACTGTTTCTAAGATTGAAATTACTTACTTACTTATTGTTTCTATAAGCTCTATAATAACTTGATCGTCAGAGTGCAATCAAAAGTTAGGGTCCCTCTGTTTCAATGGAGTCGCATATAAAAGGAAGCACAAAATCTACCGTCAAAAATAGGTGGAACCATCGCTTGTCTTTGAATTCAACCGACGATCAGGTCAACCGATAAGAACAAAAACATGAAAACAATAAATGGTTTAATTAATAAATTGGAGCCAAAATAAATATAAAGTTTCATGGTAAATTTCATTTTTTAAAGTAAAGAGACTTAGCGTAAAAATTAGATCAATCATCTATTTTTTTTATCATACTATTGATCCTATAAATTATTTGAGTCAAATAATAATGTATTAAGTGATATGTAATTAATTATACAATATTTTTAAATGTAAATGTAACAAAAAAATATTAGACGAAAAATGTAAAAGAGTATTTGGGTAATTTTGAACTAAGGGGTGCAGAAAGAATTTCCCCTTAAGCTCGTTTGGGAGGCCCAATACGCAGTTGAGAATCCGATAAAAATCTAAACCTGTAACTGTTTTCATTTCTCCTTCATCTTCATCTTCATCTTCGTCTTCATCTTCGTATTCTTCGCCATGTCTTCTTTAACATTCACGGCAGAGGTAGCTTCCAGCTTCTTCGGCCTCGCTTACCGCAACCCCAAACCCTTCACGCTCTCACTCCCAACCTCTCTTCTCCCACTTCTACGCAGAACAACCACTCGTTCCCAATCTCTCTCCGCACCATTCCCTCTCAGACCCGCTCGCCGTTTCACCGTCGCCGCTACCACCGCTGCGCCGCCTCACTCCGAGGAATCCGACGCTTCCACTGTAATCCCCCCCGACAATCGCATTCCGGCAACCATCATCACCGGCTTCCTCGGTTCCGGCAAGGTATCCTTCCTATTTCCCTCGCTTTCTTAATCAGAGCAAAATAACAGCTGAGTCTGAACTCTTGACTGTCTTTAACCGAGCAGACGACACTGCTGAACCATATTCTGACAGCGGAGCATGGAAAGCGCATTGCGGTTATTGAGAACGAGGTATTTGTGTAACTCAGTTTTTATGGTTATGTGAATTTGAATGCGATTGTTTCGGTTAACGTGTTGCTTTGTAGAACGAACTTACTCTCTGCGTTGTTTGTAGTTTGGTGAAGTTGATATAGATGGTTCTTTGGTCGCGGCAAAAGCTGCTGGTGCTGAAGATATCATGATGCTGAACAATGGCTGTCTTTGCTGTACTGTGAGGGGTGATCTTGTTCGAATGATTTCCGAATTAGTTGCTAAGAAGAAAGGAAAATTTGACCACATTGTTATTGAGACTACAGGTCAGTGAGTAACTTCAGGTTTTGTGTGTGAGTGTAATTGTTTTCGTGCTATGCACATTGTATTGTAGAATTGATGTTTTGATCTGGTAGATTTTATTGCCATTGTGTATGATTGTACTTCGTGTCTATTTTTGTTGTTTGTACTTTGGACTTCGAAAGGTTTGGCGAATCCAGCACCAATAATACAGACCTTTTATGCGGAGGAGAATATTTTTAATGATGTCAAATTGGATGGCGTTGTTACTCTCGTTGATGCGAAGCATGCTGATTTTCATCTTGACGAGGTTAAGCCAAAAGGTGTGGTCAATGAGGCTGTGGAACAGATTGCTTATGCGGATCGCATAATCGTAAATAAGGTATTGGCTATTTTTGTTTGTTGTGGAATGGCTTTAGTTTTGCAAAAATGAAACATTTAGATTACTTAAGGCAGGCATATCAGTTTTGATTTGGCAAATGGCCAACCTACTAAAGGATAGATTATTTTTATTGTAGTATGGGCAACCTTGTCTTTCCTAATTCAATGTGAAGTTATTCGTAGAATTCTACAGTCCAGGCTATGAAATGAGATGAACATTATCTTTGTGGCTGAAATTGTAGGCTAATGATATTCTTGTCTATATTGCACCAGACTGACCTAGTTGGTGAACCAGACATTGCTTCTTTGGTCCAGCGGATAAGGGTTGGTGTCTATCTCCTCCTATTGTATCTATGAGTTCAGTTTTAGTTTTAATTTTAATTTTGTTTCATTATTTTGAGCCCCACATTAAAGTGGCTTTGTCTGTAATTCAGAAAATAAACAGCTTGGCTAACTTAAAGCGGACAGAATATGGAAAAGTTAACTTGGATTATGTTCTTGGCATTGGGGGCTTTGATCTGGAGAGGTAGCTTTTTGTTCTTGTTTCCGATTCACTGGATTTGAATTGTTTAAAAAAATTGCAATCTAAATTTGGGCTCACTAGTTCTCTGCCCAAGGAGTTTCTTGTTAATCATATGGTTCCTGCTTGACTATACACTCATATATAAACAATTATAATATATCCTCCTAGTCTTTTATACTAAAATTATTTTTGTCTGTTTAGTATTCCCAGAATCCCAGTCCCTAATAATATATATCTTTGAGTACTATCTGTGTTAATAATTGTCCTCATTGGCGACAATGCTCATAGGAGTACTCATTTACCTGTATCGTTGTCATATTTCTTGCTTTGGTGCTTTGTAATCCATAACCTTACGTGGATATTTCAAATTTTCTGCTTTAATATTATTATATCTTTCTAAATCTTGATATATAATTTGTGTTTTTTGATCTTCAACAAGGATTGAGAATACCATTAATGATGAAGGTGCAAAAGAAGATCATGACCATAGCCATGACCACAAGCATGAGCACCATGACCACGGGCATGAGCACCATGACCATGATCATCATCATGACCACAAGCATGGTACCAGTTTTTTTTTTTCTGGAGTCAGAGTTGTGTACATGTCATTTATTCTTGTTTGTAGCACTAGTCACAAGGTACTGGTGCTCAGGCCTTATCAGTCTTACCAGTGTAGATTTACTTGTTTGGATGCCTATATATATATTATTATTATTATTTCCTCTAGATTTGGCATTTGGATAGGGATCAGTTCCTAAAAAGTGCTTCTTAATTCATCATTCATAAGGACATGATTGTGGAATATGTCATTTTTACTTTGTTGGGAATAATATCCATTTTGTTGTGTACAGAACACCACGATCACCACTCTCATGATCATACTCACGATCCTGGAGTTTCATCCGTCAGCATAGTTTGTGAAGGAAGCTTAGACCTTGAGAAGGTTAGACATCGACCTATACTTAATGCTAAGTGTGTCAATTTCTATTTTCCATTTGCCTTTCATTCTTTTATGTACATGCAAAAGGTCAGTGTTGGAATTTGCCTTCTAAACTGCTATCTTTTCAGGCTAACATGTGGCTTGGTAACTTACTACTGGATCGGAGTGAAGACATTTATAGGATGAAGGGTCTTCTATCTGTTGAAGGAATGAATGAGAGATTTGTCTTTCAGGCAAGCTTAAATCATGGATCTTGAATCAATTCCTTAAATTTTTCACTCGGCTAATTGTTGTGTTTGTTATTACCCATCGAATCTGTCAATTATCATTTATGTTCAGTTTCGTGGAATTAAGCAATTCTTTTTTAACAGGGAGTTCATGACATATTTCAAGGTTCACCTGAGAGGTTGTGGGGTCCAGATGAACCAAGGATAAACAAAATTGTGTTCATTGGGAAAAACTTGGATGCTATGGATTTGGAAAAGGGATTCAAGGCATGTTTACTATGATACTAAGAAACTCAATACAGTGATTTGAAGTATCTCTCTGTTATCCATTGATGCACGTTGAAGATATGAGTGGTGCTTACGTCCAGATATATATAGTGAAGAATGTTCCATTTCTACTTTCAGTCTTTGTTTTCCTTGGTTGTTTCATGAGCTTAAATTTTGTTAAGAAGAATAATCCCAGAACATGCAACTTGTACAGATCAAAGCAGGTTAATTTAACGGAAAAGGGTGTATTTTTTTTTATAATTTATTGAAATGGATAAATTTTATTTTATTTTTATGAAAATTGGTAAATAAAGTTTGACTTCAAAATAAAGAAGTTGTGGTTTTAAACATAACTTTGATTCTGGTCAAATACTCTACTTTAAAGTTGTGTTTCAAGTTTTCTATTATTTTTAGGGAAGTTATGCTTAAAGTTATATTTTAAAGCACAATTTTCTTATAAATAACTTTTTAAAATTAATAGTTTAATTTTTTTTTTAAAGTAAAATATTTGATTAAAACTAAAATCGTGTTTAGAAACAAGATAAATACAATCTACTTATTTCTATTAAAAAAAATACATATTTTTATAAATTAAAAAATCATAAATTAATAGATGAAAGGGTTGCATTAATATATTCTCGAAATATGAGCACAGTGTTGAATAATTAAATATGTTAATTAAGATTGAAATGCCGTAGTATGAAGAAAAACTGTTATGGAATTCTGAATGAATGATGATAATTGTGAATAGTAAAATATGTAATCAAGTTTACAACATATTTGACTTCCACTCTTGTAAAAATGTAAAAACTAAGAATAAAATAAAATTTACCATAAAAGAATAAAAATATCAGACTTATGACACCCTTTTTAAGAGTATCTTACTTCCAATAATGAATAAAATATTAATTAATATTATTTTTTATGATTTATATTTTTTTAATATATGGGCTTGGCATAAATTAAAATGATTCTGATATTTCAGAAATTACATAGAAAAAAATTAATATAATAAGATATATTTTTAAATTATTTATGTTATAAACACTAGAAGGTCAAATATATTTGTAGTAGTATTTCTATATTCATTATTTAATAAACATGTTAATTTGGTATTAATAACAAAACAAAATTATTTTATTTTCTTAAAAATAAAATAAAAGAACAGTGATATTATTATTACTAACAAGAACACATGCACTCACGTGTGTATCCGCATTTTTCATTTTTATTATTTATATATTTATATAAGTTTAATAAATATCAAATCATATGAGAATACATGTAAATTATCTAAGTGCACCATTGATAATAGTTTTATTAAGATTTTACATTAATTTTTTATATTTTCATTTTATTATTTTTTAATATTAAATTTTGATTTGACTTGAGTGTAATATTGAATTTTATAAGGGTATCAAGATTAAGGTTTAAAAAAATTGGAGCAGCAAACAATGTCAAAACATAATGCAGATGATGATGTTTTTCAAAATTTTCTCATTTCAAGTTTAGAGTAACTTTCATGTTCATCAAATGTCTTATGCAAAAATGATATATTGGAAGATGTAGAATCTATCACCATATCAATTGAATTCGCGTCTTCCATGGTAAAGAAGTTGTAAAAATAAAATAATAAACTAAATATAAATTACCAAACTTCCAACTTAAGTAATATCTAATAGATCAAAGCAACAATGGTATAAAAGCTTTGCCCGCAAAATGGGCTTAGGATTCACTAAATTTAACATCTTATTTAAAAAGCATTATTCACCGAATTATCCATTATTAATTTTTTTACAATATCTTTGGTGCTTGATTGATTACTAAGATTTCAAATAACACTACTAAATACATAAATTTGAAATGAAAACAAAATAACTTGCCAAAAATAATTAAGGATCCAAAAATTTCATATAAAAGAAAGAAAAACAAACTAAAAAATCCTCCATTGCTTTGTTAGGTGTGTACTTTTTGAGTGAAATGTCAGGGAAATCACTCAAATTAAATCATAATTGAGAGAGAATTGAATGGTAAATAAAAACTCAAATCTGCCTTAAGTAAACATTTTCATACAAAAATATATAAAAAAAAATTAAGAAAGCAATAGAAACAAAAATGTTCAAATCCTATAATAGTGAATGAAATGAAACTTTAAAACTTATTTTATAAACTCTGAATCTATACTAATTATCTCGTTCATTTACAACTCAAACCTCAAGAGTCATTGAAACATTTCACCGTTGATTTTATCCCCAAACGGTTGGCTTCCGCATCGAAATCTCCACCTAAGCGATGTGACTTCAGCGCTATTGCCATTGAAGAACCTTTCAAAACTTCAAAATAACATAGTATCACTTCAAACGCTTTGGGAAGTGTGAGGAGAAGGAAACAATGGTGGTTGTTGTTGCTGTACAATGACAATTGAGGTGAGAGTAGGAGAAGAACATATGGAGCGTGAAGGAAAATGGTTCAAGATGTGTCAAAATTGATTAGCATTTTTTTTCTTTTGAGTCGAAATATAAAAGAGAAAAAGGAGTGAATGTAACAGGTGAAAACTACCTCTTCATACGGGAGTGAATGTAATTGGTGAAAAAATTACTCCTGATTAAAAAAGTGAATGTAACCGGTGACCACTCCTATGTAACTGCTCACCTTTGGGCACTACTCACGTTTGCAATGCCCAACATACAGGATAAAAAAAAGAAAAAATTTGAGAGCAGGTAAAGGCGAAATCCCTTTATATATAGGTATATACATCTCTTTCAATTCAAAATGATTGCTCAATTTATTTCAAATATTTTTTAAAAAATAGGAAATGACGCAGTGTCAAAAATACTAAAATAAAATCAAATATTAATTTAAGGATAAAAAAGTAAAAAATTTGAGGGTAGGAATCCCTTTATATATAGGTATAGATATGTATAAATAGATTTCTCTTTCATAAAAAAGACACTCTCTTATTATTTAATTAATTTTCAAAATAAATTATTTCTTCCAATTTACAGTTACAAAATTTATTTCAAATATTTTTAAAAAAATAAGACACAAAGAACAAAATGCTAAAATAAAATCAAATATTAATAAAAAATAAAAAAAATAATTTGAAAATACTTAAAAGGGATATATATATATATAGATATAGATATATTAAATTTAATATTTAATATATGTAATAATAGTGATATAGAAGTGAATGGAAGGGAAGCATAGCCAAACCCCAAATAGGGTTTTTATTCCCGCTCTTCCATCTTCTTCACCCGTGAGGACTCTCTTACTGTGAATGTTCAATTGAAACCAAAACCCTAAATTAAACCCTAACCAACCTACGCCATGTATCTCTACAGTCTCACTCTGCAGCGTCCCACCGGCATCATCTGTGCCATCAATGGCAGCTTCTCCGGCGGCAAGAGCCAGGAAATCGTCGTCGCCCGTGGCAAGGTCCTCGATCTCCTCCGTCCAGACGACAATGGCCGGATCCAAACCATCCTCTCAGTCGAAATCTTCGGCGTCATTCGCTCCCTCGCTCAGTTCCGCCTCATGGGAGCTCAGAAGGACTACATCGTCGTCGGCTCCGACTCCGGCCGCATAGTAATCCTCGAATACAACAAAGAGAAAAACGTATTCGACAAAGTGCACCAAGAAACCTTCGGAAAATCTGGTTGCCGCAGAATTGTCCCAGGTCAGTACCTCGCCATCGATCCAAAGGGTAGGGCCGTTATGATTGGAGCCTGCGAGAAGCAGAAACTCGTTTATGTTTTGAATAGGGACACTGCTGCTAGGTTAACCATTTCTTCCCCTTTAGAGGCTCATAAATCGCACACTTTAGTTTTTTCAATTTGCGGCGTTGATTGTGGCTTTGAAAACCCTATTTTTGCTGCTATTGAATTGGACTACTCTGAGGCCGACCAGGATTCCACTGGTACGGCTGCTTCTGAGGCTCAGAAGCATTTGACATTTTATGAGCTTGATCTTGGGCTCAACCATGTTTCCCGGAAGTGGTCTGAGCAGGTTGATAATGGGGCCAATTTGCTTGTTACTGTTCCTGGGGGAGGTGATGGCCCCAGTGGGGTGCTTGTTTGTGCTGAAAATTTTGTTATTTATAAGAATCAGGGTCATCCGGATGTTAGGGCTGTGATTCCGCGGCGGGACGACTTGCCAGCTGAGCGTGGCGTGCTTATTGTCTCCGCTGCCATGCATAAACTGAAGAGCATGTTCTTCTTCCTCCTGCAGACGGAGTATGGGGATATTTTTAAGGTCACATTGGAGCACAGTAATGACCGTGTATCCGAATTGAAGATTAAATATTTTGATACTATTCCTGTGACTGCTTCGATGTGTGTGCTGAAGTCAGGGTTCTTGTTTGCTGCCTCAGAGTATGGGAACCATGCTTTGTATCAATTTAAGTCTATAGGGGATGAAGATGATGTGGAGGCATCATCTTCTACGCTGATGGAAACCGAGGAAGGTTTTCAGCCTGTGTTTTTCCAGCCCAGGAGGCTGAAAAACCTCGTCAGGATTGACCAGGTCGAGAGTTTAATGCCAATAATAGATATGAAGGTCAGTAATCTCTTTGAAGAGGAAACTCCTCAGATTTTTACTCTCTGTGGACGCGGTCCTAGATCCTCTTTGAGGATTTTGAGAACTGGTTTAGCGGTTAGTGAGATGGCTGTATCCAAGCTTCCTGGTGTACCAAGTGCTGTTTGGACGGTGAAGAAGAACGTTATTGATGAGTTTGATGCTTACATTGTTGTGTCATTCACAAACGCTACTCTTGTGCTTTCCATTGGTGAGACTGTCGAAGAAGTTAGTGACAGTGGGTTTCTTGACACTACTCCCTCCCTTGCTGTTTCTTTGATCGGAGATGATTCTCTCATGCAGGTTCACCCAAATGGTATCAGGCATATCAGGGAGGATGGCCGTATTAATGAATGGAGAACGCCTGGAAAGAGGACAATCTCAAAAGTTGGATCAAATAGACTTCAAGTGGTTATTGCACTCAGTGGAGGGGAGCTTATATATTTTGAAGTAGATGTAACTGGTCAGTTGATGGAGGTGGAGAAGCATGAAATGTCTGGAGATGTTGCTTGTTTAGACATTGCTCCAGTTCCAGAAGGCAGACAAAGATCTCGATTTCTCGCAGTTGGTTCATATGACAAGACCATCCGCATTTTATCACTGGATCCTGATGATTGTATGCAAGCACTAAGTGTTCAGAGTGTTTCTTCACCTCCAGAGTCTCTACTTTTTCTTGAAGTTCAAGCTTCTGTTGGTGGTGAGGATGGTGCAGATCATCCTGCTAGCCTTTTCTTGAATGCTGGGCTACAGAATGGTGTGTTGTTTAGAACTGTGGTGGATATGGTTACAGGTCAGCTTTCTGATTCTCGTTCTCGGTTCTTAGGATTGAGAGCCCCAAAGCTGTTTCCCATCATTGTGAGAGGCAAGCGGGCTATGCTTTGTTTGTCTAGTCGACCTTGGCTTGGTTACATTCACCAAGGACATTTCCTTTTAACACCCCTTTCATATGAAACCCTTGAATATGCTGCTTCATTTTCATCTGACCAGTGTGTGGAAGGTGTAGTTGCTGTAGCTGGGGAGGCCTTGAGAATTTTTACCATTGAAAGGTTAGGAGAAACATTTAATGAAACTGTAATTCCATTAAGGTACACACCAAGGAAGTTTGTGCTGCAACCCAAACGAAAACTCCTGGTGATGATTGAGAGTGATCAGGGAGCATTAACTGCAGAAGAGCGTGAAGCTGCTAGGAAAGAGTGTTTTGAGGCTGCTCAAGCCGGGGAGAATGGTACTGGAAGTGCAGACCAAATGGAGAATGGTGGTGATGATGAAGATAAAGATGATCCCCTATCAGATGAGCACTATGGTTATCCAAAAGCTGAATCAGAGAAATGGGTTTCATGCATCAGAGTTCTTGATCCAAGGACAGGAAATACAACTTGTCTTTTGGAGCTTCAGGAGAATGAGGCTGCTTTCAGCATATGCACAGTAAATTTCCATGATAAGGAATATGGAACCCTTTTAGCTGTTGGGACTGCAAAGGGACTGCAATTTTTGCCCAAAAGGACTGTAACTGCAGGATTTATTCATATTTATAGGTTTGTAGAGGATGGAAGATCTCTTGAACTTCTTCACAAAACACAGGTTGAAGGTGTTCCTCTTGCTCTGTGTCAGTTTCAAGGAAGATTACTTGCAGGGATAGGACCTGTGCTTAGGCTATATGATTTGGGAAAAAGACGTCTGTTGAGAAAATGTGAGAATAAGCTATTCCCCAACACAATTGTCTCTATTCAGTCATATCGTGATCGGATTTATGTGGGTGATGTTCAAGAGGTATGTTCTATGTTATAGCCATATGTAGCTTATGTGCGTACTGGTTTCTCATGTGGAACCATAGAATGAATTCAATCACTACTAATTGGTATCTTAATTTATGCATTAATCATGATGGATGCATTCACCATCATAGTTTTAGAATCATAGTAAACCCATAGCTGTCGAATATTTGCATTTGTGACTTGAGCATTCTGGTATTGATTTTTTTGGTATCATTTGATTGATATCACTATGGATTCTGACATTAATTTTTCTGTGTTCTGCGAAATCTAATGTTCTAGTTTCACTGATTTGGTTTTTATACAAAGCTTCAGTGTGTATTACTCTGTTTTGGAAGGACACCACTAGGGCTCTTATGTTGTGAATTTATTCTCTCTTAATTTTGCAAATAGACAGCATGCTTATTCTCGGATCCAATGTGCTGCATGTTTCAATTCACTGAATAAAATCAGCAGTTAAATTGTGTTTTTTTCTTTCTTCTCTCCAGTCTTTCCATTACTGCAAATATAGGCGGGATGAAAACCAACTTTACATATTCGCTGATGATTGTGTTCCAAGGTGGCTTACTGCATCGTACCACATAGATTTTGACACCATGGCAGGTGCAGACAAGTTTGGAAATATCTATTTTGTGCGGCTGCCACAGGATGTTTCAGATGAGATAGAAGAAGATCCTACTGGTGGTAGGATCAAGTGGGAGCAGGGAAAGCTGAATGGAGCTCCCAATAAGGTGGAAGAAATTGTACAGTTTCATGTTGGTGATGTGGTCACATGCTTGCAAAAGGCTTCTCTTATACCAGGTGGTGGAGAGTGCATTGTATTTGGAACAGTTATGGGAAGTGTTGGGGCACTACATGCCTTTACTTCACGAGATGATGTCGACTTCTTTTCTCATCTGGAGATGCACATGAGGCAGGATCACCCACCTTTGTGTGGAAGAGACCACATGGCATATAGATCTGCATATTTTCCTGTTAAGGTATACCTAGTCAATATTGGGCTGTTTATCGTTTCTATGAAATTGTTCGAATGTGTTTTCTGCTGTCTGTGAGATAAGATAAGAGCATCGTCCCTGTCTAAAAATTTGTTTATTGTGTTTTTTGTTTGCGCATTAAATTTTAACAAATTTCTGAGCTGATAGTCCTATTTTATTGTGTAGGATGTTATTGATGGGGATCTATGCGAGCAATTTCCAACATTGCCAATGGATTTGCAGAGAAAAATTGCTGATGAATTGGACAGAACCCCTGGAGAGATACTGAAGAAACTTGAGGAAGTGAGAAATAAGATTATTTAAGAAATGGTTGCATGAAAGGTATGGTTCCCTATTTTTATCTATTCGGGTCTTGACTGTTCTACTGTTATAGTAGATCTATAACCAATATTTGAGATCTACTTTTATTTTAGATGGATAATTCCAGCATTGTGTCCTTTCTCAACATGGGGATTTGTCCCCCTTTCCATCTTCATGCAGATCTTAGTAGAGAATGGGATATTACTGTTACACATGTTTACTAGAAGCTAACCTCTTTAATGGGACTATCCTCTAACCCCTCATCTCGACTATCTCCTTTTAAAGGATAGTCTTGGCTGAGGATTTTTTTCATTATTTTCTATTGATTATAAAATAAAAGGGAAATTCTTCGCTTGTCAAGATTTTTGTTGTTTGATTCCCGAGACAGTTGCTAACACAGGGTAATAAAAAAGGTCATCTACCTTTTTCTCCCCTTATGTGGTGGCTAAGAAGTAGAAACCCCCACTTTGTAGCAGTTATTTGATTGGTTGATAATTATTGATAAGAGGAAAATAGAGGACACTACATAGTTTGTTCTTTGGATTAGAACCAGTGTCATAGGTGTTGTTTAAACATATCACCTCTGTTCCAATTAAACTACTTCCATATGTTGCCATGTGGGTCTTGCCTGAGATGATGACGATGATAATTAATCTTGAATATTTTTGCAGTTGCTCAGTGTTACTCAGTTTTGATTGATGAAAGTCTTGTGCTTTTTTTTGGGGTTGCATGCAGGTGATAGTGGAAATGTGTTTTTCTAGTAGGTCATTTGCCCGCCGCAGATAGGTCAAATACTAACAAAGTGAAGTAAGCTTGTGTATCTCATTAATACGGGAAAGGTGATTTCTTGTCCTATTTAATTCGAGGGGGATGAAGGGACCTGACGATAAATCTGCTCTGTATTGGAGTCAAACCCACAAGCCTCAGTTGGCAATTTATGTTGTAATTAGTCGTAGTTAACTGTTATCACGCTTTGTGGATGTGATAACGTGCCACATCACTTCTTATCTACAACTCACTCAGCAACCTGTCTTTTACTCGATGAGATGTTTGATTTAACTGGATTTGAAAGTTAGTGTAGAATATCACTGCTTTTACCATTTCAACGAGAAGTTGGTTCTGGTTAGTTTTCCAAAATTTAATGCCATTGCATTTAATGTACCTATCAAAATTCATCCTCAAACATTATGCATTAAAAGAATGATTACAGAAATATTTATTTTATTTTATTGTTTAGCAACTGTGTAGTGGTAACCATTAGGGTTTTGGTGTTGAATTTGTGGTGCCTGTTTTTTCCAAGGTTTGTAGTTGGCTGTTGATTATTGTTAAATGAATCCTTTTCAGGTTTTGGTAGTACTCAGTAATTGAAAGGTGCATATCTCGTAATGGTTTTTTGCTAAGCAGGGTTACCAAAGCTTTTGTGATCTTGTATTCTGATAAAGGTGTTTCCGTAATATATTAAATTAGTTTTGAAGAGAAATTAACTGATTCAATCACTATGACTTTTAAAAGAAAATCAATTATAATGTATTCAATTAAATAGTTGTTTGTATGATTTTCAGTTTTAATCTTGTTTTTTGCTTACAAAATATTAAATAAATGGTGAGGTATATTATAAATATAGTATAGTTTAACATATGAAATATTTCGTTTATTAAGTTTTGCATTTTTCAAATTTGTAATATGAATAAAAATGTACACGTTTATTTTTCAACAGAACAAAGATTTAAGGGGATGAATTGGTAATTTACAAGCATACATTATTTGAAATTATTGTTTAGTCTGATGCTGCTATGGTCATGAATTAACGTATATAAATAAAAATAAAAACCTGGTTACATGGTGCAGAAATTGATTAGGACAATAGTTATGCAGTAATGTTGAAACAGTAATTCCCAACCCTTATTCCCTCACTTTGTTTCCCAAATGTGACTTCACTTCACCAATTTGGCTACAGAACAGACTTCACCAAATGTTCATGTTCTTCTTTCTGCTCTCTCTCCAATCTTGTATTTCCAAAGTTACATCTCTTCTCTATCCATGCAATAATATCCGAGAACACAATCTGCAAGTTTTCAGGTGGCTCTCCATACAGCAGACCATGCCACATTTCTGGGTACATCTTCAGTGTCTTGTCTGTGCTTGCTGCCACATCAATTAGCTCTTTGCTAACTGCTTTATCAGTCACTTGATCCTCCTCACCGTGTAAAACCAGAAAAGGAAGTGAAACCTGAACAAAAAATGGAGACATTGCATTAACTAAATTCAACATATGTTGTTATTTACTCATAGCAATGAAGCAGCTTCACAAACCTCAGGCAGTCTTTTCTCAATCTCTGTGCTGACCCTTAGAAGTTCGTATGCTGTTCTCAATCGAGGCTTTCCTTTGTAGCAGTATCGGTTCGCTCTAATCTGCATTACAATTGGAACTTGTGTTTTTAATAATAACTTCCAACTTTTACTTCTGCAACAAAAAATGTCATGAAAATACCTCTTCTCTGACTTTAGGCTCTTTAAAGGCCATATCAATTACGTCTGGGCTGGGAACTATTCTCCACGACGGAGCAACTTTGCTTAGGGCACTCAATACACTAACCACCATTGAATTTGGTTTCATTTCCTCTGCAATCTGCAATTTATTAACAAATACCAACTTCAACTACGTCACATAACTAATTCAGATAACAAAACAACTCTTCTTTTTTTCTATGAGATTCGGACAGACCTCTTAAATGGTGTGTCCAACAGAAATCATCACTCATACGACAGTAAAATGAGTATCGATGAAATGTCCAATTAAAAAAATATTTCTTGGATTTCTAATAATTCTAAAACAATTTTTTTAAAAAAAAATACATTAATTTTTTAAAAACTCAAATTTATTACATAATTTTTTTAATATAATTATAAAAATAAAAAATAAATTCTTTTGAATCAGTTATGAAAAATATTTTTCTGCTAAAAAATACTAAACAAAACTGAAACATATTTAAATATATAAATATTTATTATATAAATTATATAATATATTGATATATATTTTCGTATTATTTGTATGTGTCAATTTCTATGCTACATACATGTTAAATAAATAATATATGCAATAACTGTCATTCAATCATATAATACTGTATATATTAAGTTTGTTAACTTTTTTTTCATTATAATAGCGATGGGTTACTGAGGAGCCATTCAACGGTTTTAAAAAGTCAAAGACTTTCGATGTCAAATATTAGTATCGGTCAAACAGATCCACTCATTTATTTCTTTAATTAACGGATAAACTCAACTCCAATATACAAAAATATATCTTTTATCTTTTAAATTGTCTAATAATATAATAACAGATAAATAAATATAGATAAAAACAAAACTACATCTATTTCTATCGATAATTTTTCCGGTTTTAAATTGTGAATGATTGATGCACTCAACTAATAAAAAAGAAAGATTCTTAAGCACAAACTAATTTTCTATCTCTTACGTGATTCTCTCACAAACGATATCTCTTATTTTATCTGGTAAACAATTTTGTACGCAAAGGGTTTTAATGCGTATAATATTTTGATGATGAGAAAGATAAAGAAAAGGACAGTGAATATATTCCCACACACCATGAGAAGAAATGTACTGGTTTTTAATGGGTCCAAATTTGCAGGGTACTGAAAATCACGCACCAATTATCAAAAACATGTCTATAAGGCCAACAGCTAGCAAACTCTGAATGGTCCAAATAAAACTGAGTTGTTGCTGTTCTTATAAGGGGACAATTTTGGTCTTTTTTTGTCATGTGATTGAAGTTGTGATGCATGATTATTTTGATTAAATGAAATTTGGCAGTGTTGATCCTAGTTAAAGTCATTTCTGAGGTGAATTATGTTTGTTTCATAATGGAAAACATGGATGAAATTAATATCAATGAATGATTAACTATAGCAGTAAAAAGAGTCACATGTATAATTTTGGGGAGAAGACATAAGGACAAAGAAAAAAAAAAAGTGGAAAAAGGAATCTAACCTTGCACATGGGTGCAACCAAAATTGCCCCATCCCAGTAATATGGTTTTTCCCTGTGCAAAAGAAGTGCCACAGCTCCTCCCATGGATTCCCCCATCAAGAACCTCATCTTCTTGGTGTACTCTGCTTTTTCTGCAATTTCAATCATTCAAAGCTTCAAAAAAAGACAAATATTCACCAAAACACATGTTTCCAAAACACATGTTTCCCCACGTCATGGGTGGGAAAACATGTTCAACAAAACAACCTTGGTGGCAGCCAACAAAAATTGACATAAAAAACAGAGAGAGAGAGAAGATTCAAACCACAAACTGAGGTGAAATGTTGGATACAATCGGCGATGACAGAGTCAAAACTCATAACAAGACCAGGAACCCCTTCCGATTTTCCATGTCCTTCATAATCAATCCCAAACATGGCAAAACCCGCTTTTGCAAGCCTTATTCCTGTGCCTGCAACACACCTTTCACTGTTTCAATCAAAACTGCACAAAATTTCAACCAAATCAACTCAAAATTGGAAAACCAAATGCTCAGAGGGTAACTGCAGAATTACTGTTCATAGTGATGCTGCATTCCATGGCGTAGCCATGGCACATAAAGATTAAAGCTTTCGGACTTCCACTCGCCGGAAGCCATCGGCACGTAAAAATCTTCAACCCTCGCGAATTCCGAATATATTCCTTAAAAACGTAGAGAAAACATCCTCAATTTTTCTTTTTTAATCTAATTCAATCCCACAAAATCGATTTATAAAATGAAGTCTCCATACATTTGTATATATAAAATATATTTTTTTTTATCTCATGTAAGATCTAGTTTATGTTAATTGTTACCTCCTCGTATATGATAGTATGGGTTTCCCTGGCCTGCACAAAGAAGAACAAGAAGAGCAAAACAAAGTTAGTTATGAACAAATATATGATATTTATATATATATAGAGAGAGAGGGGGAGAGAGAGACCATGAAGAAGGGTTTAGTTTTGGTGAGAGAGATGAAGAGAGGAAGAAGAGAGGGAGTTGAAGATTTGAGTGCATGAAAATGAGGAAAGAAGAACACGTAAGAGTGAGGAAAAGAATGATATTAGTTTCTCCATTTATAGAGACAGAGAGAGAGAGAAGTGTTGTGTTCTTTCTCATTCCATGAAATCATCAACACAAACAAACTTTTTTCTCCCTCTTCTGTCCTTCGCCCTCGCCCACACACATTTTTAATAATGCTACTTAATTAATAATTAATATCAAACTAATTATCATAATTATTAATTTATTATTGTACACCATTATCTTCTGCTTCATAATTGCCTATTCAGAATTTGTTTAGTTTCTCAGTTCATAATATAACATCTTTCTAAGACAGAAAGAGGGTCGTTGAATGAATCAATGGAACAGGCAAAGAGAGATGCATAGAAATTTTATATTATTATGCTAATTAAATTAATAGTTAATAGACGTGCTTTTTTTTATGAAACCACGTTTTAGTGTTTTCATTCTCAAGCAACTGGCTTTAGTTTGTTGGACTTTTTTTAGGTGGAGCTTTCTTTTTAACTCCTTTTGTTGAGCACTTATATGTTTCCATCACTTTCATTTATTTATAAAATTGATTTGATAAAGACTAAGACGATATCAAAATTATTTAGAATTTATCATAACAAGAGTTTGTTGGGTTTATCAGGTCATCTGTTATCAGATTTTTCATAAATATACAGTATTACATTAACAGTCTGAATATAAAAGAATGTGTTAGAAATCTCACATCCACGGATAAAGATAAAGATATTTCATAGTGTATAGATAAGTTCAAACTCTTTATCTTATAAGATTTAGGGAGATTTAAAATTAATTTATTAATAAACCCCTTAAAAAACCTTACCGTGTAATATTCTATTTCTATATAAGTTGTTTTTTATTATTATTATCTCAAACAAACTTTATTATATCTTTTAATAAGATTAGGATTGAGTAATTAATTTACCATGTCTAGTATTTAAAAGATACACAATTTTAATACATTGTAATAATTTAATAGGTTAATATTAACACAGACAATATTTTTTATATTTGTTTATAAGTTTGTTTGAGGTAAAAACACTTGTTGAATTACCTAAAACATATATTTTAACTAAATATTCTTTAAATAACTTATTTTCTGTTTGTTCAAACAAACAAAAAACTTTGTTGTCTTAATATTATAAATAAAATATCACGTAATATTTACAATTTTTTGACAAAGCAAATTATAAATTTCCATCTTATAGTTATAATTAAATATTCTTAATTATGCAAATAATCACTAATTATCGCTCACCCAAACACTTCAACAATAACTTTCGTCCATAATTTGATACATTATCATATTCTTTAAACGTAGAATTAATTTATATGAAATATGAAAACACACACAAGTATAAAATTCAATCATAACATTCGTCCTTAATTTGATATATCATACCCTTTAAATGTAGGGCTAAATTACTCGAAATAATTGAATTGCTCTTTGTATCGTTAATCACGGTTATCTTTGTATTAAATAATTTAAGACATTAAACTATTTTAAAGCAACAAAGTGATAAAAGTATGTTGAAAAAGGAATATAAGAGAATTCTAATACAAAATAATTTTATCCATATTAGTTGAAACAAATGTTTTTTTTTGCCTTTACAATTTTGTGCTATTTTTCTTTATTCTGGTTATATAGTACAATTTATACGCATGTTTGTTTGAATAATTGAAACTAAAAAAACATTCATTTGTGTACCAGGGATGGATGACAGATGAAAGTGTTACCATTCGTTCAGAGTCGATCAACACAACCAGATTAATTAAATCTTACAGAAGATTAACAACATCAAACAGTGATTAAACATTAGTTAATACACTCTTAATTAATATTCAAAACTTTAATCTGGTCCAATAACAAATGACACATGATAATCATATAAATAATCACATATTTTGAAAAAAAAGTATATCATTATCACGCATTAATTGTACGGAACACCGAATACGATGTTTCACTTAAGCATGTCAGAGTGCTTTTTTCAGATACACTTAAGTTTGGAGTTTACAGGGAAACAAACGAGGAGGAGAAAAACGAAGTGAGAGTTGTGAAACTATTCAAAGAAGAGAATAAACAAAGGTAGACCGACCCACCCACCGAGAAGGATGGTAATCGTTCTCTTTGTCCTAACCTCGTTCGAGAATTTTTTTTTCTTTCTTAGAAGGATGTTTCTAGAAGAAATCCGTAGCCATGGTTGAATTGAAATGGTTGAAGTGGCGTTGAGATTGGACATTTTGAGCAGAGTGAGAGTTTGAAATAAATAAAGGAATCGGAAGAACACGTGAAGCAATTCAAACAAAGCCAGCCATTTGATTGTTGGACGTGTAAAGTAACTTTTTCCTCTCTATTTTCTACTTCTTCAACACATCGCATTTATTTTATCGTTGAATCTAAAAATATTCTTCTTTTAAAAATGTTTTTCAGTTTCTTCAATGTGTTTTTGAAAGTAATTGAGTCAACCACTTATTCAATACAAAAATATTATTCAAATAAAAAAATACAAATATAAATAAATAAATTTATCAATATAAATATATTTTAGTTCAAATTCGTTAAAATAATATTATTATAGTTAATAATGGTATCCAAGTTCTTGTTTGTTTTGAAATATAATTTTATTCTTCTTATGATTAAAGAAAAAATATTTATTTAAATTGTTCGTAATAATCATGATTTTGTCTTTCATATGATTAAAATAAACATATATTTAAATTATCCTTAATATTTTTTTTAATATTATACAACTATTGTACTTACCATAACATTATTAAACCCATTTATTTATACAAAATTAAGAATAGCAAATGGTGAAATAGTACAGATAATATAAATAGTCTTTACAAGTGTCTAGAAAGAGATATAATGTACAGTGTTTTTTTTTAGTTTTGTAAAAAAAAAATGATTTATGATTAATTAACAGTATATCTTTTACACCATAATTTTTTTAAAATATTAAATAAACATAGATAATCATATTTTACATAAATATTTAAGTAAATTTAATTTTATAAAGAAACTTAAAGGTGTATTACTAAAATAACGATACAAAACGCTTAAGAAAAACCAATTGTATTGTTCAAGTAAACAAATAACGCATACTTTTTTTAATAAATCACCTAAATTTTTCATGAGAGAGAAATTTATTTAAGTAGAATAAAACCACTCTTTTCAAAGTATCTAATGTACATGTGGAAAACTCGAACTAAAAATTAATGACTAAATTGAATGCTGATTTAAATGCATGTTCAATAAGCCAAAACAAGCAATTTTATATGATGTTGACTTTTCTCTCCCTTAAATTAAGCCTATTTTATGATGAAAAATTTGGATTGGGCAAAAAAAAATGTTGATATACACTGATTAAGCACGACATGTTTCTGAAAATTCCTCCAACACAGACAAAATTATATGAATTCCATTTATGACAAAAGTTTTAAGAAAATCGTGTAATGGTTTTATACCACTACTTTGAGAAACTGTATATTTATTCTTATTTCAGGATTTAGAAACAAAAATTAACTTTAACTTCAGTAGTTTGGATTGTGTTATATGGGTTTGGATTTGAGATTGTTTTTCTTTTATTCGATATGGGTCAACTCTCGACTTCTAGGATCGGATCACTTTCGAGTGAGTGTGTACCTACAATAGACTCTAATGATAAAAGTCATAATCAGTTTGTTCAATTATCAGATAAAAATACTATACTTACCTGTTGAGACTCACCTATTTATAGTGGTTGTTGGTTTTTAACTTGATTGAATTTTTACTTTCTACACCTCCCAGTTATGAAATATATTTATAGTGTTTTGAACCTATTTATTGAATTTTGATACAATATTATTTTATTGTATTATTTATTTATATTATTTTAGCTTTCAATATTCTGACGACTTCTCCACTCTATATCTAGTATGGAAATTTATTAAATTAAAAAATTTAAAAAATAAAAATTATTGAATTGAATAATTATTAAAAATTAAATTTAAAATATATATAAAAAAATTATATAATGATATAGATTATTATTTGAATTTGAATGGATGAGGAAGAGACGCATGTTTGTGTTTGTCTCTACTTTGGAGGGTTGTTTGGCTACAAGTGAGAAGCAGCACATCACTGAGTTACGCTTGGACTATATGCCAAACCCACTCTTCAAGAGAGTGAAGTCACAATTCGCAATCAAGATCAACCTTTGAAGATGGAAAATGACAAGCAAATTTTCACTACAAAAAAGATAAGACTTTCCCCACACAAATCAACTTGTGCCTATATCTCAATCACAATCGTGTATGCATCAAAACATCTACTTGCTCTTACTATATAATAGGATATTTAATCAAATATCTAGAAAAAATTATTAAAACTAATATCCTCTTTTTTTATTATATCTTTTTATTACCTTAGAAAGCAACTTACAAATATTTTTAGTGAAATCAATAAACACTTATTGGTTTATTTAATCGGACTATCAATTTATTTGACTAATACAAAAGAGTTTAATAATATCGTTGTGTTGAATTATTATGTTTTTTCTTCCAAAAACTCTTTGTTACATAGATAGTTTATTGTACTCATCGACTCATAATCCTTAATTTTAAGATGTTCGGTCAAAGCACATTAGCATAGTGTACTTCTTATACTTGAATCAGAGTTTGAAACTAAATTTATCTTCACAAAGATATACAGAACAATTCAGATGAGATTCAATGTATCTAACTTTCTCTTAACTCGTGGGATCAAAACGATGTAGGACTTATTTTGTGAACTTTTAACTTATAGGTTATTATTATTTTTAATTAAGTTAAAAATATATTTGTTAAAATAAGTAAATATATTAAAATAATTTATTTTATGAGGTTATAGCATGTAGTGTGTTGTTTATTGAATTTTCAACTATTATTATCTTTATGCTTTAATATATATTTTTTATTATTCTTAATTTTTGTAACCATACTTACTTAATTTCAGTTTTTACTATGATTTCTCATTTCAATTTTATAAACACAGATTATTATTGCATTGTTTTCAGAATTGGTTGGATTACTACAGTAATTCAAATTAAAAGAGAATTAAAATTACAAATTGAAGTAACTACTATTTCTTTCATTATTCATTATGGGATGTTATGTAAAAATTACACACACAACAAATGTAAAGAAATCAAATTCAATGTAATAGTATCCATTATCATTTTTTTTTTGGAAACATTGCAGTAGAGAAGATGATTTTAAAAAAAATTAAAAAAAAAAAAACGAAATAAGAATTATAAATAAAAAGAGAGGAAGCAAATAATAAATCCCTTTGGAAAATTTGAACTCGGCCCGATCAAGTAAATTGGGCCTCGGCCTTGCAAGTTCTTAATTCAACCCAAGAGAAAACCTTAGGCCCGTTTAAAACCCCATCGGGCCAAACCCGAAACAGCACTCTATATTACTGAAAGAACCCTAATTTCGAGCTTCGTCTCTTTTATTTAACACTAGGGTTTGCAACGAAGAGTCGCAGCCGTATCAGAAGCTCGCGGAAGTGTAGCAATGGGTAATTTCCAGAACCATTATTCTCTGTTCATTCTTGTTAATTGACGTGACTAAAAGCGTTGTTTGTGCAGCGAGGATTAAGGTTTACGAGCTGAGGCAGAAGACGAAAGCTGATCTCTTGAATCAGCTGAAGGACCTCAAGGCCGAGTTAGCCTTGCTTCGTGTTGCCAAGGTCACCGGAGGTGCCCCTAACAAGCTCTCCAAGATGTAAAATTCCACGTCTTTCTCTATTGGGTCGGTTGTCTTTTAGTTTTGTATCTTGCATGTGAGGTGTTTGTGTTTATGTTTTTCTTTTTTAATTTATGTTGCAGAAAAGTGGTGAGGTTGTCCATTGCCCAGGTTTTGACGGTGATTTCTCAGAAGCAAAAGTCTGCGTTGAGGGATGCCTACAAGAACAAAAAGTACTTGCCTCTTGATCTTCGCCCCAAGAAGACCAGGGCTATTCGCAGGAGGCTTACTAAGCACCAGGTAATGCCATTTGTTCTTCCTTTAAATGGAACTATTAACTTTATGTTAACAAAAGTATGCATAGTATAATGTGCAAGCCTTGTTGTTAGTTTTTAATTAATGGATTGTATTGATTTTGATGAGTTTGAATTTATATTTCTTTAGTCGTAGTCATCCTCTTTTGTTTTTATTAGTGACTACCTGATCTTGTTTGAATGTCAGTTTAGTGTCTTTCGTCGAATGTGTGTTCTTGAAGATGTTACTATTGATCAACATCTGCATGTTTTCTATTCGGCTAGAACTTTTTTTTATGTATGATTGTGTGCTTAAGATTTCTACTGTATTGCCCAAATTCCATTTCTATATACCCAATGCCTTTTTGCACTGTTTTGTCAGAGGGGGAATATAAGTAAAATCCCTTCCTTCAATATTTGGGAGTGTGGGTGGTGTTATTTTGCTTCCCTTCATTTGAAGCAAATTGATTCTTGCAGTGATTAGAATGTACACTGGCCGGTTTAGAATACTAGTTTAATTTTTGAGTTGGGCATATTAATACCATCATCTTGTGAAAGAGAGGAATACTGTATTGCTGTTGATGTTTAAGATTTTTTGACTCAGTGATATCCATAGAAATTTATCTCCTTCAATTCTTACATACAATTCTATGTACTTGAATCAATTTCATCTGATCCTGTCGTTTCCAAATGTTATCTAATGTTACAGTTTTTTGCATCTGAATTTGTTATTGAAATATGATTTTAAAATATAAATTACATAGACTTGTGATTTTAGAGTTTCGTGGATAATATTGGCTTTAGACATGAGGAAAAATAACCCTGATTATAATTTGCATAAAGTCTCACTCTTAAACACAAACATCAATGCTCCTCTAATTTTTATCTATGAAAATTATTGGAGAGAAGTGAAGTTAAATACGACTATTAGTTGTTCTTACATTATAGATTAACATGATTGTAGTAATGCCTTTTACTTTTTTGTTTGTTTTTTTTTTTTTTTGGTGGGTGTGGACAATAGTTGTTTCTAATGAGATTTCTCATTTCTTGTTCATGCAGGCATCATTGAAGACCGAGAGGGAGAAGAAGAAAGAGACTTATTTCCCAATGAGGAAGTATGCTATCAAGGTGTAATATTTAAGCAAATCTTAGTGATCAATTTAACGTTTACCTCCTTCATACTTGACCAGTTTTGATACATCTCAGATTTGTAGTTTCATGTTGGAGTTTCTATTTATTATTGCCTATCTTAAAATTCTTGTTGGGTTTCTTGAAGCTACTAGCATTTTTGCGCATTGTTAGTTTTTCGTTCAAAATTGATGCATTACATTTTTTGCGGATTCTTTTAATCAACCTTTACATTCACGTTTATTTCGAGAAATGTTTGCACAGACCATTTGCATTTGACCTGCGGAATTATTATGTTGATTTCATAGCCAGGTTCAAATGGCTTGTTTTCAAGATTTGTCTATGGGTTTGCTTTGAATATAATCAGTCATCCCTTTTATTCTTTAATGAGTTTATTGAATGATTAGAGAACCTAGACATACTTTAAGATATGGAGTTTGAACATAATAAACTAAGAAATTTAGCCTTCAACCAAACTCAATAACATTTCGTTATAGATATTTTAAAATTATTTAACTAGAAGTTATAATGGATTTTTTTTAGCTTTTTAGAAAGAACTTAAATATTCTTTTTTTTTTCGAAAGGTATACTATGTATTTGTCAAACTCGAATTTTTTGAAATTTAAGTTTCACACTATAAAATCCTAAAACAAGCTATTTATTAAAATTTTAAACTGAAATTTTGTAAATCCATAAAATATGAATATACATTTACACGAAATTCGTCTATTACAAGTTTTTAGCCACTTAATATTCATTTTGGAGTTATTTTTTTTAAGGTTATTATTATGAAAATATTAACTTAAAAAAATACTAAATGCGCAGTATCAAAAGATAAATATCATATAACTTGTGCACCTAATATAGCCATCAGTTACATGATTTTCTTCTTCTTTTTAATCTCTCTTTAGACATACCTTATCAAAGAATTGTGCAACCAATTTAATTTACTTCCTCAATGACACACATTTAGTAATGCTATTCTTTCATTTTGGTGAAGGGGGAGAGTTTCCTGTTTCACAATATAATCCCACCATATTTAGATAAAATTTGCCATATACATTTATTTGATTTTTTCCCGTGAGTATTTGTAGAATGAAAAATATAGAAAAGGTAAAATGAATTGGATTTTGTATATAAGTTAAAAATCAACTTGTTTTTCGAAAGCAAGTTAAAATTAACTCATTCACTTTTCTTATTTAATAAACTCTATATTTAACTTATTTAAAGTTAAAGTAGGTAAGTTAATTTAGTTTGCATTAGAAGCTGGACTTTTTCCTACTACAAAACCTTGTGTAAAATTTTGTCCAAAACCTCTGAAAGTAAATAATTTTTGTTCATCACTTTGACATTGTTAAATGAAATTTAAAAAGAATAAATAAAATGTCAACTCATGTAATCTAAGAAGTGGGCCGAAAGTGCAGTGGTCCAGGCAATGATCACAGTCCAATCAAGAAGTGTACACAAACCCCAACTACCACTATTTCTATAATAACAAAATAGTTAGGGCAATTGCTTCCATGAACTTTTTAAAATTCCATCATATTTTGAAAAAAATGGAGTAGGGTGCGGAAAAAACTTGGTTTTCTTCTGGTGGTTTGAGCCGCAAAGGGTAGCTTTAGTGTGGTGGTGGACGGGCCATTTGCACGGTAAGATCTGTCGGTTGACATTGTTGTGAGATAAGAAGATATTTAAGTTATTTTTTCGCATTTTGTTCGAGCTGGAATAGTTACGAATATCGATATCCAGAAGCCTGGTTTTAGTCTTATGGATGTAAGCGTCCGGAAGTCACTATTAAATGAGTAATAAAGAAATGCGTTACGGATATAGTTATCTGGAAGTGAATTTTGTATTCCGAATGTACATATTCAAAATTGGCTTTTGAATTCCTCTGAAATAATTAAGTGTGTTCCGGATTTTGACATCCAGAAGTAAATTTTTTGACGTATGGATTTCTAAATCCAGAAACTAAGTATTTTTTTCAATTTCATTAAGGTATTTTGGTATTTTCATAAACCATGATTGGGTGCCAGTGTTGGGTGCAGGAGAATCAGCCAATAGCTAGTCCAAATTCTTTGCATGTGAACTCCATAACCAACACTCTTCCTGGTCCAAAGTATTTCCCTGTGAACTTCACAAGGAACTTATTACATATTTTGTTTCTTTACAATATAAAATGATCAAATTTAAAGTATAAACTCATATACATTACCTCCTTTATTTAATAAAAGAAGTTTTAAAATGAGTAAAGTTAAAATATTTTGTCATAATTTATTTCAACACATCCACCGAATTTTAAGTTATGGTAATGTAATTCGAGACATATCAATCAGTAGCCACTTTACAATCAATTAATTAGCTTACTAAGTTTCAATTTATGACTAATTTCAGTGCTCTCAACTTGCAAAAAAAAAGGCTAATGTATCCATTTGAAATCATCAACTAAGAAAACGTGACCTTGTTTTCATGCCTCATACTTTAAGAACAGTCAAAGACAAGAACTTAAACAATGTAAATTTCATACGAGGTGTAAATAATTTTCTTGCTTGGTCACCACATCTATATACTTCAAAAGTAAAATTATTAAATTTCAAACTTGAATAAAAATAACTCCTGACAATGAAAATTATGACTGGGGACAGATATAAATACCAAATCGAAAAGTGTCAGAACCACAAAATTATGTTTACGGAATACAACAATATGTTAGTACAACTCGAATTAAATAAAGGAAAAATTAAACCTTCGTTCTTAAATGTGTTTGATATGAAGGTGTGCCCATGCAATGAATCCTAATTAAGGACCATACGATCTACTGGCCTACAAATGGATTGCCAACCTGTACACAATTGGAGGACCTCTCTGAGAGAATGCGCAGCTGCTTCCATTGTCCATGTCGAGTAATATTCGCTAGGATGGAACATGGCCACTTCTCTGTTTTGTGTAACCAAGCATGGCTGAGCACCATTCAAAAGTATGTCTCCTTCTGATACTATGGAGCCTGACTTTTGCTCTTCCTTATCTGCCGCCTAGGGAAACATTTTTATAACAACCATTAGTAGCCATTGAGCGGGGTATAATTGTTGAAGATCTTTGAAGATCCTACTCAACTTTTATGCTTGATGAAGAAGTGTTTGATGAAGAAAATAAGCTTGAAGATATAAGAGTAGGGATGCTGTCATATGGAGTGTGTATTTTGTTGTCTTAGTTAGGATAGAGTTGTTTAAGTGTCTTTTGCATTTTGAATCAACTTCATATCCCATAGTCATGTTAATGATCTCAAACATAAAGGTTTCTTTTAAAAGTTGTTTTAAAAATCTGTTTTCCAAGAGGGTTCACCTAAGACCGGGTCACAAAACAAAGATTGAATATTTCAAGAAGCACTCTCAATGATTCACGTTTCTGGACTTAAACCATAACTGCACTAAATATTCATCACTCAAAATCAGAGATACTATAATGAAAGCAACAATAGTCTTGTTTACTAGTTGAAGTCCGTTACATAGATCACACAAAGCCAAAATAGAGCTTCACTTCGTATATAATGATGACATGTGTGAGCTACAGGGATGAAACTAATTTTAACTGAAGATCAACACTGAGTCTAAGGAATTGCGTTCAAGTGTCGGCCTCAGAGTAACTTTGTCAATGTGATATGCTTAATGACAATAAAGCAGCAAACTTGAGTGAAAAGAAATATTTTACCTTCTCTGTATAAAATTCAAAAGTCTTTTTCTTAGTTCCCGCTTCATATATGTTACATTGAGAGTATATCTGTAAAATGATTTTCAAAAAAGCTATTACCCTCTCAAATCTTGCACAGTACTTAGAACGCAAAGAAAATTTTAAGAAAATCCACAGATGATAGCAGCAAGCTCACCTGGGATTCCACACTAGCACAAACAGCATATACCGTCCAGTTTCTGGTGTAATTGTTGTACAGATGAACTTTTCCAAACCTCACACGTGGTTGTCTTTGCCGTGTTCCATCAAAGAAACAGTGGTGAATGGTCACCCGGATGCATCTATCACCAACGTGAGTCGGATCAGCTCCAATGAGCATGGTCTTGTCATGCTGCCCAAAGCAACACCTAGTGCCACAAAGCCAAGTAACCCATCACATTTGACCAATGGATTCACCTCCTCTAAATCGAGATAATCTCTCTAAAGAACAAGGTAAGTAATCTCTGTGTGTCTGAGAATGCATCAATGATCCATGTCAAAACATACTAAAAGCAACTAACAATTGCTTTTTTCAGTCACGTGCCCCAATTGTGTGGAAGAGGATCCAAACACACCTTCAGTCATTGATGAAAAAATCAACTATTGATGGTATAAAAATCTTGGATGTGTTGAAAAATCAAAATCAAACATGAATTTTCTTATGAGATTACTCACCTTACTTTTACTCACTCTCCGAGAGTCTAATACGTGACAAACCACTGTTGCAGTTCAATTCATTCAAAATGAAAAACTCCACTCAAAGGATAAGGCAAATAATCTCAATGCAAGTAGATCCATGTCTAAGTCTGTCTACACCGTCATTTCAAAACACACAAAACACAACTAATAGTTTCTTGAATGACATGCTTCAGAGTTGTGGGGATGGGAATCCAAACACAGGGTCCGTCATTAATGAAAAAAGAAATGACTATTAATACTAGTGTATTGACAACTAATATTAATTACACCACGAGTTGACCACCACTTACTCAATTACTTATCAAAACATCATTCACAGACTCAGATATTACTATTATTATATTATTATAAAAGGGTTAGCGATTGATTCTAGATGGAAAAGGAATTTTCAAAATATCATTTCCCACAATATTACATGAGAAGTGATACATTGACAAATTTGTCTCTAAATTTTTAGTTTTTTCATGACATGACAAAAATATCATTTTTTATATCATGAATCACAAACTATATACTTGGAGCAGGTTCGATATTAGATGCAAATGCATAACAAAGCATATCCACCAATGATATTACACGCACATGTATAACAAAACATCATCTATTAACCTTCTCATCAACTACTGAGATGACTTACTTTTACCTTACATCACAAAGTCAAATCACTGTTGTAATTCAATTAAAAATGGAGAGAATGAGCCCACCTAGATACAGTGATATCGGTGCTTTGTCTCGTTATGTCTATAAGGCCATCGTCGTAATCACGAAGGGTGCAACGATCGATCCATATATGCCTAGAATTTGGCTTGATTTGAATGCCATCAACATCATGACCCCTACCACCCTCAAACTCAAGGTTGCACACGATGATGTGCTCACATTCCTTCAGCCTCAAACCTTTCCCAGTCAATTTCACCCTCTGCCCTCTCCCATCTATTGTCTTATACGACGACACACTCAGGTACGACGACAGCTGAATCGTACCAGAAACCTCAAAAACAATCCACAAAGGTTCGATTCTACGACATCCTTCGCGAAGAGACCCAGGACCATCATCTGAAATCCATCATTCATTCATTCATACATCATAGCCATAATTCAACACTATCTTATTTTCATTCATCTCTATTCAATAATTCAATCATTCGTTTATTCACATTTTCAAAATTGAATTAAATTAAATTGAATGCAGAAAAAAGAGCATAGGTTAGTGTGCCTGCGAGAGTGGTGACGAGATACAGAGAACCGTTGAGGCCGCCGATGGCGTGGCGGCCGAAACCCTCGGCGCGGCCGGCCATGGCCCTCAAATTGGAATCGACGTCGCCGTACGGTAGCATCTGAATCCCCGCCATTGAAATTTCACTTTTCTTCTTCCTCTCTAAACAACAAATTCAATCTTTTAACATTTAAATAACAAAACTACGATTACAAATTGTGATTAATTATAAAAAGCTACCGTTTTAATAATTAATATATCATTAATAATTAATATATCATTAGTATCATACACTCCTTTTAAATACTGTGTCTATAGAATGATCTAATTCTAGAAATATTTATTATATTTATAATCATTTTAACATCATTCTAACCTAATTTTAAAAAAATAGATTAATTTTATAAAAATTTAAAATTTATTGTATAAATTTTTATTATAATTATAAAAATAAATAACAAATTTTTTTAAACCACAATAAAAAATGTCATCTTTCTATTAAAAAATTCGAAACATAATACTTGAACACATAATCTTTCTTATCAATTAATATAATTCATAATTATATAATATATAAATCCGTGTTTTCTATTTTAAAAATTATACGTATATTTATATTCGTGTATATAGTCATACATTTAGATCATAATGAATCATATAATTAACTATGCTTATTTAATCATATAAAAAGTTCATCCCGATATATTTTCTTAAAATTGAATACTCAATTAAGTTTTGAAAAATAACATTGTTATATGTAAGACCCGATTAAACATTTTATTAAAATTGAATAAATTAAATAATAAATTAAAAAATTAAGGTCTTCTTTTATCATTTCTTATTAGATCATAATTTTGAGAGTCGAACTCAATCTCTTAATCCAAGTCAATTTTGTTATACATTATACAAGCAACATAATATATTTTTTTTTATCATTATCAAATTCTTCTTTTTAATTTTCTATATAGTTAAAAAAAAAATTAGGAAGAAACTTTCAGTTTCGGAAGTCCAAAATTTAGCAAAGCTATAAAAAACATGATAAATTTTTTTCAAATAAAAACCTAATAAAGTAAATACGTTTGAATTTTCTTTCATTAAATTGGGATCTAGCAGCCTAATCTTAGATAGCAACGAAACCATTAAAATAATTAAATTTTACAAAATAATCAATGGTTATTTAAATCAATCAATAAATATTTTTCTTAAGATTAGTGGCCAAGTTTGACGATTGATTAATAATGAGTTATATAGGTGAAAATAACAATCAAGTTAATTAAAATGGAAGCAAATTGGTACTTTGAAGAAACACTTTACCTAATTTGGTGGGCAAGTGTAGCTCAAATTTAATTCATGAATAAAATTATTTAAGAGAAAAATATCCTGAATCAGAAAAGTGAAGGAGTGTATTTATATCGTTAAATTAAAATAATTAACTTTACAAAGTATTTTAATTTATATTATTTTTATGTACATTCTTTTATTAATTTGTAGTTTTTGGATATTTTTTATTAGTAGCATTGTAAACTATTCTTGTAAGGACTTAGAAACATCTTCTGAGGTTGTTGACTTCTCGGGCTTGCTTATCGGACTCAAACATTCTTTTGGCTTGGACTTCTCAGTCTGGGTTTTCGGCTTGGACCTAGATATGACTTGTAAACTCTCACTTCTCTAGGTTAGGTCAACTGAATCTCTCAGTTCTTAGTCTCCTCTCACGGATGGGTGCGTGTACCTGAAAGGTGCTCCGATGCCAAAGTCAGAATTGGTACTAGTTAATTATAATATAAATTCAATATACTTACCTTTTAGATTGAACATCTATTTATAAGACTCTCTTATTTGACTTAGAGGCTGCTTGAGTCTTTTCTTTTTGCACCTAATATTTTTTAAACACACACATACATCTTTGGATCTGTTTTATGGACTTTGTTACAGTAACTAATTTTATTTATTTATTTTTAGTAATTAATCTTTACGCCTAACCTTTCAGCATAACCTTTCAATTGATGTTTTGGTATAACCTTTCGGTTTACTTTCAAACAGTACATAAACAATAAAAACTTTCTACTTAATTGCTTTGAAGAAATCCATAGGTATAATGTTATGGATTTAAAAAAAAATATAATAATACAAAATCATTCATGCATTTGTGAATTTTAGTATTCTCTAATCTTCCTTTTGGATAATTTGGTAAAAAAATCCAACTAAGTGATGTTTTGAATTACGATGGAACTATAAAGGGATTTTTCTACAATTTTTTTTCATTTTTAATTTTATTTCTCGTGACTTTATTTAATTTTATTTTAAAATGCACTGAATTAATATAAAATTACATTTGATAAAATCAAACTATTACGAATATGAAGAATAAAGAAAAACAATATAATTATTATTATTTTATTAATTTAAAATTAAATGCTTACACGAATTTAAGTTTAATTACATTTAAGTTTCTAATAAAGGAAAAGACTAACCACTCTTTATTTTTATTAGGAATTACTTTTTAATAAATAAGAAGTCGAGTTATATATAGATACTTTTTTAACGTGGTTTTGAGAATTTTGAATTTATGTAACCCACGTGGAGGATCAGAACAAGTTCAAATGATTTATTGCTTGATCTTACCATTATCAAGAACCTTGTCTCCACAAGATATATTAATGGTCTTCACTGCTTCAACAAGATTCATATTGTAAATAATGCATTTATAAAACTTCAAGATATCAATATTAAGAAAGAATTGAACTTAATTTTCAATACATTTTTCAGATGGTCAGATTATATAATTATGAGTGATTTAATATCGATCGGATAATGGATAGTCTAATAAGTTCGATAAACTCTTGCTAAGATGGACTCTCTACATCATTATAATATCATATCAAGAGGTGAACTTTAAACTTAATTTTATAAAACTGACGGTTTATAAGATGAAGTTTACACTTTTATTTATTTATTTATTTATATATATATATATATATATATATATATATATATATATATATATATATATATATATATATATATATATATATATATCATTAAATGTCTTATCTCTATTCGACGTGAGATCTTTAATAATTAAAAATATTTAATTGATTTACTAATAAATGCATGTTTAGTGTGATTCATGACCAGGTCCACAAATTAATGAATGTAACAATTTTTTTTTATAAAATTGGTTAAATATATAATTTCTATAAAAAATAATTAAATTTTAGGTTAAAAAAAGGTATTTATCATTTTTTACACTAACTTTCTCAGAAAGCAAATCATAGATCATAGTAAATCATAAACCACCATTTGTCTGTGAAAAGATTTTATATGTGACTAAAATGGTTCAAGGAGATTACGTATATAATATTATTACTTTTATCATTTATCATTTAATAGACAACCATAATATCAAAAGTGTGAAAAATAAAAGTTAACGGGAAAAATTGTTGAATATTTATGGAGCCATTTGAAATCGAAATGAAGATAGTGCTTGCAATAATATTAGAGTTGCTTCTTCTCTCTAAATAGAAAGATATCAATTCTCATGCAGATATATGTCCATTCCAATGTGGTTCTTATCCTCTTTACTTTTAAGTAATGAATATATTATACATATAATTTATACATTATTTTTAATTGATATTTTTTCTTTCTGTTTGCAGTCTTAAGTCGAATATTTATAAAATGTACTTTGACGTTGAAGTAAGTGTTTATTCGATATGCAATGATTGCTTATATACTCATTAATGTGTTGTTTCAATATAATAGATACAGGAATAGAATTAGGTTAATATAACTTTTTGATACAAATATCCTCATACTTACATAAAGATTTTTATATATGGATTAAAGTATTCTAATACTTCCATTTATATTTTTTTCATTGTTAATTAAAAAAAACACCAGCTTGGTAGTTTTCACCGCCTGTCCAAGGTTGAGTCCTGAGATTTGACGGCAAACTTAGAAAGTCACCTACAGACGCTTTACGTCCAATCATTCCGGATAATGCTTGCATCCTCTGTCTTACCGCGGCTGCTGACACAGAGTTAGCCGATGCTTATTCTCCGGATACCGTCATTGCTTCTTTTCCAGAAAATGAATCTTAATACAAACGAAGTGAACCTTAATTTTACAAATAAAATACTACCTATATAAAAGTTGAAAGGAAATTTTGACCCAATATTACTAATAGTCATCGAAGAGTTTTTATAAACACTTAGAAGTTTGAAGTTTGAGAAATATTATATAATTTAAGAGATTTAATGAAATGACTTAGTGGTTTCTAAAGCAACTTAATAGTGTTGAAAATATGAAACCATTGAAATAAAAATAGTAATGATTGAAGAAATTAAAAACAAAAACCATTACGTGGCAATGAATGAGATTAGACAGAAAATATAAAGTAGTTATGGTTATGCATTGACAATTAATAGAGAAGCTAATGATATAAGGGAAAGTTAGAAATGATTCACAAACAAAATAGATTTTGATGAATAATGCAGAAAAAAAATCTTAAATAGATAAGATAGAAGCATAATTTCAAGGAATTAGTTGAATGTTGCTATCCCCTTTATTTGAGGTTCATTCATTTTCTCTAATGGTGGAAAACCCTTGTTATACATCTTAGTACGTACATATTCCATGCAATATCCAATGCACATTCATCCTTATAAACTCTTTTGTGATTCATATTGCTACATTTTTTAACCTAAACTTTTCTTAAAATATCTTTTCATTGATCAAATTATCACTTCTCTCTTTTAATCTTTTTCTCTCCTAACGTATTTATTTAAGTAATAAAGACACTAAAAAATCGTTAAATAAAAATTAATTTTAAAAATAAAAAATAATTAATCATTATACTGATTAAATTAAATACTCTTTTTTTGAGACTATCAAAATTATTCGTATTTAAATTAGTTTATATTATTGATAAATAAAATTAGATTGATATTTAATTAGTTAATAAAGTTTTATAAACAAACTGTATAATTTAAAACAAAGTTTATTGATAAATAATTGGTAGCTAAAACATAGGTAACTAATTAGATATCAATTTATAAAATATTTTAATAAAAATTAATTTAGATACCAATAATTTTTTTAGTCTCTAGAATGAAGTTTAGTCCCGAGTCACCTTCAAAGCATCTCGTCTTTTTTCTTGTTTTGTATAAGATTTTGATTACCCCTCCTCATTTATTTATTTTTTCTTACTGATAAAAAAAAATATTTCAACCCTCATACAAAAAAATAAAATTCAATCTCCATATCTAAAAGACAAAAACATGACTTTAAAAGCAAACTAAACAACATAAAACAACACACAACTTCATCTACCTCCAAACTTAAAAAAAGACCTTAAAAAACCATACATTCCCATCTCAAGTTTAAGAAAAACTTTACCTATAATTGCTTCAACACATCCACTTATACAATTTTTTTTTATCGACAAAGAATTAAATAAATAAAATAAAACATTTCACAAATGTGCTTACTCTAATACAAAACATTTCCTGATTTATCATAAACATTTCACTGCTGAAATTTAGATAATCAGAAACATTTCACCTGCTGAAATTAGATTCATAATGCAGATATATACATATTTAAGTGTTGATGATATATCTGGAACAACATTTTCAGATTGAGAAGTTTTGGATTGAAACATATAATGTTGTTGATAATTTCAATGAATTAGCTGCATGTTGCTATCACTTTATTTTGAATCAATCCATTTTCTCTGCATAGAGGCAACACAGTCCACTCACTTTCACTGCATACGTAGAATCTATCCATGCAATTTCTACTATCACCATCTTCCATCCAACTTGTTGCTTATCTCATTCAATCACTTTATTTTGATCATACATGCACACTGTTTTCTTCTAATTTCTTTACTATAAACAACAATCCATGAATATGAAACATCTTCATTGTTGAACTGTCTTAATACAATGTCACAATATCAAATAAATGCTTACTATATACATACCCCAAATTTGATTTCACACATGCATGCAAAGCAGAGTGTTCTACTCAGATCACTATTCCAGTTTTAAGTTTATGCTGTGCTGTTTTTAGGGTTCCTTCCTGTAACTTAAAAGATGAAAAAAAACACCGTATTTATTATTTTTTCACTAAAAATATTATTAAATAAAAATAAATTTTAGAGATAAAAAATAATTAGAAACAAATCATATGATTTTGATATTTATAATACCTATCCTTTATTTGTTCATATCATTTGCTAACCTAAATTAATGTTATCTCCTAACCTAAATCAAATCCACCGTCCATCTAAATTTTCTTTAGATTTTTCTGGTATCAGACGGTTGATTTTTATTTGCTGATCAGGCCCACAAAAAAGTTTTTATTTTTACTTGAGAGGGAGAGAAATGGAATTTTATTTTTAATCGAATATTAAACTATGAAACTATTTTTTTAATAAACGAGTTAAAATAAAAAAAACGTGATATTTTTGTAACTTGTTAACATTCTCCAACGTGCATCTGTATTAGCAATTGTCTCAATAGAAAAAATAAATAAATTATAGAATTTTATTAAAAGATAAATGATGCGCACGTGTTACCGAAACAATATTATTGATATTTTATGAATAAAAGCATATTATATATATATATATAATTTATTCATATAAAAGTATACTAATATATACTAATACCTTTTATTTAAAATATATAAGTTAAGATGTTTATGAAACATGTGACTCATGAATTTAATTTTTCTACTGAGTTTTTAATATTATCTCTTTACGTAACTTCAAAATATATTGATTTTGATAATTTTAAATTTTTTAAAATGATTAATATATTTTTCAAAATAAATTAGAGAATAACATTGCCGAGAATATCCGAATCTTATCCCTTTCATCACATTCATTATCTTTAACAATTATTATGGAAATAAAGATATTCATAAAACCTTATCTGCTCGTATAACTTAGAATATTTAGAAGAGTTTTTCATAATTCCTTTTTAAAAGAATAAATATTTTTTTTAAATTAACTCATAAAGTTTAACATAAAAGTTAGAAATATTAACTTTATATATATTTATATATATATATATATATATAAAAGTTTCTTTAAATTTTACTTTTTTCTATACAAACTAATTTTAATTCACAACAAAGTAAAATTTATTTTTCCTTTCTATTCTTTTCTAGAATAACTGACAAAAAATAGTCAAAATGTGTCTTTATGACCAGGTCTTTAAAAAAAAAACTTTAGCAAAATAATTATGTTCAGCATAAAGTCCTATGAGCAGTTGGCAAACATTAATTACATGGATATAAATTTCACTTGAAGTTTTTATACATAAATTAATTGAAGAGTACCACAAAACACGTCGATGATACTTGAAAGTAGCAAACAACATTTAGATAGTTTAATTGAATAATTTGATTTTTGTTTGATGCAGTAACAATATATATTAAAAATATTAAACTTTATCATGATTGTTTAAATAAATAGGAATTTAACTTTGTAAAAAAGAAAGTATGTTAGAGGTTTATTCATACATAAAAATAAAGACTCAAATTATGAGGATGAATAAAGCACATTAAAACAAGAATGATATAAGTAAACGAGTTTTAATTGTAATTATTAGGGTTTAGAAGTTTTAAACACAGATATCAATATCAGCACTTACGTTACGTTTCCTTGGGGGCAACGTTGGAGTTATGGTGAATTAATTAACTAAACCAAACCAATTGTTCTTTACATCATGAGCGCTGGTACAGTGCATGCAATCAAATTTTTTATATTAGAGAAATTTTTCAGTCTTTTCATTCAGTTTGCTTTATGATTGCTTTAAGTTAAGTAATAAATGAAGAAAAAGTAAAACCTAAAATGGTGAAGAACAAAAACAGAACTTTGGAGTTGTGGGTAAAAACATTGAGAGTCAAACATCAACCTAAATACAATTTTAGGATTTAGTATTTAAGGTAGATTTTACCATTTGTTGGATATTTTGGTGTGAATTTTAAGTATAACTCAAACGACTTATAAAGTAAGGTTTGTATCTAATTATATATTATGAAATGTCTTAATCTCTAGTTATCGGAAATATTCAACAATAATTGCACCTTTACGATTAGTCTTCAAATCATACTTCCCTCATCTGCAGGTAATCTCTTTTATGAAAGCAAGATCTCAACAAACACCACTTTTATACTAAACATCATGCTTTTAAGGACAAAATTATACAAAGTATTTTTTCTCTTATTTCCCTCACATAGTTACCGTGAATATATGATATGCTAAAAATCTTTTAAACATGATGAAAAAAGTGTATGAAGTATTCATCTAAAAAAAGTGAAATAGGTGGACTAATAGGTTTAATATTTAATAGGTTTAAGTTCGTGAATTTCTGTAAAGTCAAGAATTAAAGACATTTGGGAAAAGAACGGGATAATATTCGAATAGAAAATATCAAATTGTAACAAAAGATTATTTTGTTAAATTGTTATAAAACGTAGGTGGAGACTAAATTATATAATATATATATATATATATATATTATTTTAAATAAATAAATTTATGTAGTTATATATTTATTAGTTTTTATAATATTTTAATAAACTTAGATTGATAATATTATTAATATAAAGTAGTATATATTAATAAATATAAATCAATATATTAATAAAATAGCTAGGCTGTTTTGTTTTTTTTATAAGGGTTGGGATACCCTAATTTAATTTAATTTAATTAAATGCTAAAAATAATAAAAAATAAAATGAATTATTATATATCAATACATATACAAATATTATATTTTTCCTGATTACGAAGAATTATTATGCATAAATAAGAATAATAATAAATTAAAGATGTAAAATAGTCTAACATGCATACATCAAGATGTTGTTATTCAAAGTGAAAGTAGACTTGAGTCCCTTGAATAGGTTTATGCTTGGTAGATGGAGGGTGTGGGTAATGTTGACTTTGTAGAAGAGTTTGGTATTCTTGAAATATCTTTTATATTCATTAATTATATTTTTTATTAATAGAAATTGCTAGAGAAATTGATTAATAATTATAACATAAGAGATCATAAATAACTAAATCCATAAATTCATCCATTGAAGTTAAGATCCATACGAGATCTCAACAACACAAGAGGTCAAAATTGGGTCCAAACACGTATGATGCAAAGGTAAAGTCAGAACAATACTTTTATAAAATAATAGTAAATAATATATCTATCACTTAATAATTTAAATTAATAATAAATAATTTATTAAAAATATATAGAGAGAAATGGAAGCCCAACCATGGCTACGAGTTTTTTCACGAAAATATTGTATTTTCTTTTAAATTTTTGGTTTTTTTTTAAAAAAAAAATAGGTAAGTATTACACAACGTAAACGATTTTAAAGTGAAAAATAGTATTCATATAAAACAATTTAGAGTTTAGAGTGAAAGTAATATTTATTAATATGACTTTAGATAAAAAAGACTATACGTAAAATTTTTATCGTGATCCGTGTATAGTGATGTCATGCACATATCACGTGATATAATGTTCGCAAATCAATTAAAACTAAATATTTGAATAACATAAAAAAAATTAACAAAAAAAGTAAAACATTTGACAAACATTACAATATAATAATATTTTAAAATTAAAAAATAAGTTACATATAATTAAAATATTAATTTATTTAGGTGTGAAGTGTATTGGTACGAAACTATGAAAAATTGGATTGAGCTGATGAGACACACTTAACATGGAGTGAGTTTAATCATTGTCTTTACTTTATAATGAGATAATTGGTGTGCAAGAAGACAAAATGAAAACCTAATAGTAGTTGCCCGGTTGAAGGTTGCACCGTCGAAACACACTAAATTTTGTGTTGTTTATTTTCTGCAATTGATTCGTGATTCTATGTTGCAAGTATTTTTTCATCTGCGTATGTTTTATATTGTATTGGAAGGTGTTAAACTCAAAAAATAAAAAAAATAACTGGAAAATGAGATTGATTTATGATCTTGTGATGATGTTAAAGTTTAAGGTGAGATGAATTAGAGAAAAAGAAGAAGAGATTATTAGTTAAGCCACTCCATTTGAGAGACATTAAAGTTTCTCAACTCCAGTGGGGGATGTTAGTTGAGTTGTGGAGTAAACTGGGAAGATGAAGTATTGCAGAAGGAGTTGCAGTGTGGCTCTTCCCCGCAAGATGCTTGGTCCCACATCGTATTTAAGAACTTTGACCTACTCCAACGAGATTCCTGTTGATCCAGCATAAATCATAAGTGGCCGAAAAAGGGTTAGAAATTTCTCAGTGTGAATTGATGAGTGAAAAGTTAATAGAAAGGACCAGGGATCAGCCACAGCAACAACTCACACCCGAGAATACTAATTTATTTGATTTTATTTGATTTGATTTTTGAGGATGAGAGAGAGAGAAGCTATTCGCAGTCAATATCGATTGGTTCAGAGTTGTCTGTAGGGCACATATCCCCACTCTTCTCACGCAACTTGTCAAAGTGAGTGACGCACAACTTGCATATTCACGTTATAACTGCTTCTCTGTGTTGTGTGTGTATATATACACATGTATTTGCACTCTTCAAACATCCACAATTGCAAACATATATCTCCAGCTTCTTTGGTGTATATAGCTAGAGATGAATCTCTTGTTCTTGTGCCTTCTTCCCTTCTTATTCTACTCTTTCTTTTCCCTTTTGAAGGTGATTCTTCAACGTAGAGGGCAATCATGTTACATGTTGGCTTACGAGTGCTTTATGCCCCCAGAAGACACCAAACTCAACACGGACTCCGCGGTAAAGATTGTGCTACGAAACAGAAAGCTGAGGTTGGAGGAGTTGAGGTTTCTCCTCAAAACCATTGTGAGTTCGGGGATTGGG
>Ga0123342_1000568_pt1 | contig 58655 bp, 22 predicted proteins | sample Turbeawhitnodule_FD_89960 | JGI IMG/M metagenome (GOLD analysis project Ga0123342, IMG submission 89960) | Root nodule microbial communities of legume samples collected from Mexico - Turtle bean Mexico white nodule | ecosystem: Host-associated > Plants > Roots > Nodule | place: Mexico: Nepantla... | reverse complement strand
TTTTTTTTTTTTTTTTTTTTTTTTTTTTTTTTTTTTTTTTTTTTTTTTTTTTTTTCTTTCGCTCCGCATTCACTTGTCAATTCTTTAGCCACTACAAACACAAGATCCCCAATTTCTCACATTTTCATCCATTTCTATTGAAATTTCTTAATTACTGCAAATTCAAAGAGGTAAGTTCCCTAATTTGTTCACAATTATCAATGTTCATTTGTGTAGCTTTCTTAATTTCTACGTGTAATTCTTCATCATGAAATCCTTTAATTATGTTAGGGTGATTCATAGTCCTCTAGCTGTCATTGTTTTCATCTTTGATCTCTTCATTGAATTATGTTGATCACTGGTTTTAATTTTTGTTTTTCATGCAACATAAATTGAATTCATCAAGGTTTTTGAAACTTTTGTACTGAATAATGGTCTGGATTGGAGATTCCGATTTTGTGTTTCTTTGTTTTGACCTGACTGTGTAAGCATGATTCCTAATCATCATCACCATCAGCAGCATCAGCATCAGGGTCTTGGATTCTGAAAGATGGGAGGTGGCAAGGACACGCATGATGAATCTGACAAAGGACTTTTTTCACACCTTGCTCATGGGGCACATGGTGGCCATGGGTACCCACCTGGGGCTTACCCACCCCAACCTGGGGCATACCCTCCACATCAAGGGTACCCTCCAGCTGGTGGCTACCCTCCTGCTGGTGGCTACCCTCCTGCCGGTGGCTACCCTCCTGCTGGTGGCTACCCTCCTGGTAACTACCCTCCTGCTGGCTACCCTCCTGCTGGTTACCCTGCTTCATCACATGCTCCAGGTACGTTTCCTTTTATATTGTTTCTCCTTTATTACATCTTTAAGTTACTGATTATTATTTACTACAATGTATATTTAAAAACTTGTGAGGATGCCTACCTAGAAGTAGTTTCTTTAAGAGTTACATATTCCACCCTCAAATATGAATATTATATTATTGTAAAAAGAAAAGGTAAGGATATATATACTTGCTGTCGATTTTTAATGAAGAGCCACCTTAATTTAACCTACTTTAAATGAAGGGTAGAAGATTACATTATTTTTTCAAAAAGTTATCCAAATCCGTACAAAGTTACTGATTGTTAGGCCACAGAAGCAAATTCATGGGTTGAGAAATATTTACTTTGGTGGTTTAATTAGATTGAGTGTCTTGTTGTTTGGATTCTAACACTAGTTGAGCAACCTTTTCATGTAATGTATGGTTTGGCTGTTCATTACTGTATTTCAAGCTCTTTGAAGTTCTCTTCAATTGTAATTTGATTTATGCATTCAAAAGCTTTGATCTGGCTGTGACAATTTGCTGTCTTTGGAAATTTTTGATTAACTTCTGTATGTGAGCAGGGCACCATGGACACCAAGGGCACGGGCATGGTGGTATGGGAGCAATGCTTGCTGGAGGTGCTGCCGCAGCTGGTGTAGCTTATGGTGCTCACCATATCGCTCAGGGCTCTCATGGCTCACATGGCTCACATGGTGCTCACATGGCCCATGGCTATGCACATGGTGGTCACATGGGCCATGGACACGGGAAGTTCAAGCAGCATGGACATGGCGGCAAGTTCAAGCATGGAAAACATGGTAAGTTCAAGCATGGAAAGCATGGAAAGTTCGGCAAGCATGGTGGTGGGTTCAAGAAGTGGAAGTGAGGATTGTATATGGTAAACCATGACTCTAAAAGGCTGCTCTGTTGTGTAGAGCTTTTTGCTTTATAATAAACCATACTTGGGATGATGTGATCAATCGATCTATTAAAGTATGATTCCTGTTTTCTTGTTTTGTTTATTTCTTTTGTTACTTGAATGCTTTTGGCATTGGCTAGGATAAGAGGTTCTCTTTAGATTGTAGAAATTGAACAGCAAAACACACAGCTGCACCAGATCAAGAGCAAGTTTCAAATAACCATAGGCATATTGCTACTGCAATTGCATTCAGCGTTGTCTTTTACATTCCATTACTCATCTGAAGCGAGAGCTTCTCTTGTTCATATATGAAGTACACATTATTACTTGACTAGAGAAATATTTTCTTAATCATGTTGAGAAAAATGAATTTTATTGCTCACCAAATAATATATTTTTAAATTGTGACACGATAATAGTCACACTAAAAAAATTTAACAAGTATTAAGTGTAATTCTGTATACGTTTTATTTCTCCAAGATTAACATTTTAACTTGTTTGGATCTTTGCACTCAACTAAGTACATTTTATAGACTTACAAATAATGCAAGTAAAAAAACAATAGGAAAAGCAAAATGATGTAGGGAATTAGGAGCTATCTTATCTTAAATGGTGGGTCGGATAACACTAACATATGTATAGTGAGTTGTCCAATTCAAAAAAAAATTATTGGATTTCTGATAATTCTAACACGGATCTAACATAATTTAATACATTAATTTTTTAAGAAACTCAAACTTATTATATAAATTTTTCTTATAATTATAAAAATAAAAAAATCCTTTTGAACCTGTAATAAAAAAACATTTTTCTGCTAAAAAACACTGAAACATACTTAATACACATAAATATTTATTATCAATTTATATAATTCATAATTATATAATATATAGATTTGTGTCTCTATGTTATACATTCTAAAAATTATATGTATTTTTGTGTTTATGTCAGTGTTGTATCAGTGTTTAAGATTTAGGGTTTATATCAATGTCTATGCTACATAAATTAAGAGATAAGAGTTTAGTGTTTTTTAATCATTATTTAATAAAAAGAAAGAATGTTATAAACTTCCTAACACATCATTTTGTGTAGCCATTTGGATAACTTTTTTGAAGATTATGAATTTTGAACATTCTTACTCAATAATACACTAGAAAAAAAATACGATATGGTTTTTTAAACATTTCCTTCTTAGTTGACCTTCATCTCCATAAGACATTTGATACAAGAAAAGTTTTAAGTACCATTTTTTTAGTGTCTTTCTAACCAATTGTTTCCCCAATTGAAATTATGACATAATAACAAAAATTTGTATTAGAAACGTATAATACTAGGCGACGATTATTTTTTAGTTTGTAATATTACTAACTACAATTAAATTATTAAATAATAACTAAATTTAGAGACAAAAATAATTAATTACTATATTAACTAAATTAGATATTAATTTAAAGATTAAAAAATTATTTATATTTAAAGTGATTTTTATTATTAATAAAAATTTATAAAATAGTTTTTAAATTTGAATATAAATTAGTTACTTAAGTTTTAACAACTAATATTTTAAATTCTAAATTAGTATCTATTTTAATCATATAATAATTAATTATTTAGATTTTTAAAATTAATTTTTATTTAATGATTTTCTTATAGTGTAAGTACTTGTAATTGGACTGCAGAAAAACAAGTGTTCAAATTAAAATAAGGTAGAAAAGTGTGTTACAATTGAATGTCTCTAGTATTTAATTACAGCCAATACAATAACAATAAGAACATCACAGACCAAAATGTGAAACCTCTAAGAAATTGCGAGCCTCCATTTCTCTAGTTTCAATATCAGTAACATGATACAAACCAAAAAAAACTCTTAAATGTTACAAGAACCAATTGTCTAGTCTCTAAGAATATCTTACATCCTCAGTATGGATACAGATTCCTCACTTGTATACAATCTTGGTTTTGACAATTAGCTGGAAACTGAATCTCCTTTGGACTTATGTCTCTTATTTCCCCTATCCATTGCAGTGTCACAACAAACACAAAATCTATGTTAATCTTACCAAGGGGGATGATCATCCTCCGAAGTTTGAGGAGGAATTGCTTTCCATCCTGGTTTCTCATCCCAGTACATATCATAATATATGTGGCCAGGGCTGAGATCTGGCACACAGCACCATATGCCCACATACCTCTTAACACGATTTCTGAACTTATCTTCCCTTTCCTGGAAAATAAATGCATGGCATCAGCAAATGATTGGCATTCATTTCTTTGTTACTCAAAAAAGTAAACTTCATGTTGAAAAAGAAAAATGTCCTTGCCTTGTCAGTGAAACCTTGGAAAGCATCTTGCACTGAAGAGAACTTGATCACTTTTACATCCTTGAATGATGAGAATACTTTCATAAACTGCAAGTACAGGTAGAAACAACGGTGCTAAATGGATAGACATGATAATTGATATGACATATGATCATTTGGACATTCTATATAATCATATCAATGTAGTTTATAGGGTTGATTTAGAGAAATTTAAACAGAAATGGGTATTAAATGGATAGATATGATAACAGATATAATGATATAGAATCAGATACCGTTTCTTCATTGCTGTGCTTTGGAAATTTAAGTACTCCCCCTACACTAGTGGTATCATTTGAGACATCACAACCTTGGGTTCCTTCTTTACAGAGCTTAACATCAAGCCATGAGTTTTTTATCTGAACTCAAGAACCAAGGTAAATAAGTTTAAACAAAGTGAAATAAATCAAGAAACAAGAATCATGAATCATGACTTGAATGGATGTAATTGACGTTTATTACCTCTGATGGCAGAGAGGGATTATCAAGTGTTGAGTACTCTCTAAAATCTATTTGAGGACCAAACTCTTCTTCAGGGAGCTTTTTCAGCATGACATTGACCTACAGTAGAAAACATTTACATATCAGCATTAGGAAGTGACTGATAAAATGTTGTAATTATGTAAAAAATAGGTTGAACTATTCTTCTAAAGTTACTTTAAATGATATTATTAAAATTTGTACTCAAAACCTTCGCTCTGTGGACCCAATTGTATTGAGATGATTTTAGTCTTCCAGTTCCAAATCCAAATGACAAATGAACAATAAAATAATAAGGAATCACTTAAACAGGAAATACCTCAAAAACATGGTCCAAAGGACAGAGAAAAGGTTGTCTAGTCATGGACCCTTCCAAAACACCAGGATGGCCGTACCATAGCCTATCAACCCTGCACCATAGTGGAGGCATGACCTAAACACAAAGAATCTACTTTAAGATAGAAAAATAGAATTTATCAAGTAAAAATAGCAGCAAAAAATTAAACCATCAATTATAAAAACCAAGAATACCCACAGTAGCGAAATCACCTTAGCCAGGTGTATATTTCAATTCAAACTGTCTTATCAGAAAACATATTCAGCTAAAACTGAAATGCAAAACCAGTCATTATATAAACCATTCAACATGTTAGCTCATAGAATAATGTATTTCAAATATTATATTTTGGATAGCAGCTTTTCAAGGAATGTTATTTATTAGAAGGGGGAGAGCAGAATCCAGTAACAGAATAATGCTAGCAGTTATTTTCCAGTCACTGAATAATTGGAAAGCAAAAATATTAACAAACGGGAAGGAAAAGCACAAAGGAATCATGGAAAATTATGATAATAAATGCTGTAATAATAATTATAAATTATAATCACGACTTTGCTAATAATGGCAATGAGAACCAAACATCTTCAGCTCAATCAAAGTATGACAAACAAAATACAAATATAATCTAAGTTGAAGACTAAATTTTGGTAAAATACTAGCAGCATCTTTCTTTATAATCTTTCATGCTACATTTAAGAGCAATAATCAGAAAATGTAAACTCCCTAGAATAGTGATGTGACACTATACAAACCTGTCTTTTTAGCTATCCTAGAAATCTATTCCCCAGGAATACAAACAGTTTTTTCAAAAAATCTAGAACCCTAAAACATATGAATACCTATGCAAAAATACTATGGGACACGTAGGTCACCAAGTAGTAACAAGTGCTCATCACAATAATGATTGTATGTGACATGAATGTATGCTTTCAATATGCAATATATCATAAATTTGTGGAAGCATACAACATAAATCTGATATACATGTTTTTTGTTCATATTAAACAACAACAATAACCTTATCGCACTAGGTGAGGTTAATTACATAAATCACATGATGCCACACTTTTGGTCTATATTAAGCAAATGACGAAATTACACTGTACTTAAAGTAACAAGCTAGTTCTTTAGTCTCATATAAACCAGATTTTATAGGACTGTACAACAAATATTTTTCTGGACATTAGCCCAGAAAAACTGAGTGTAGTCCATCTTTCATCTAAAGGTTAGTGGTTTATCACTTAATAGGATTCATAAAGAAGCGAGTAGGAACCCAAAAATTAGTTCTTACCAGTGTTCTGTTCAAAAGGGAAGCAATTGCAAGTGCAGTCCTAATCTGTTTAATCTGAAAAAAAATGTGCAACACATTACAACATGCAAATAATTTGCTGAAAATGTAGAAAACAACAAGTTCAGGTCGATACGTACATACTTGGTAATTAACAAGAGTAAAATGTGATTCAACATTATGCTCCCCACTTAGCAACAAGCTTTTTGGAATATGTGGCTTGAATGACAAGAATCCCCCTGCAAAAGTTCATCTAAAAATTATGTTGCAGTAATTTCATGAAACAGAGTTGACTAATCAATCAGAAGGGGAAACTGTAACCAATTCCTGCATATGCAAAAGCATAAAAACATTTCAAATTCAGCATCATTGTATGATGCTAGCCTAAATGAAGATAGAGTAGAAACCGCTCAATACAAAGTTTAAGTAACAAGTAAAGAAAAATAGTGAAATGAGTATATTTTACAGAAGTGCATTAAAAAAACATTATTAAGTGAATGTTGTCTGCACACAAAATCGAAGGAGGAACAACTAATCACCAGGAGGATTATAGTATTCTGGTGGATCAAGGAAGAGCATGGCTTCTCGCAGTCGATGGCGCTTTCCTTCAGTTCCTCCATATTGAAATGTTGTGTGCACTGCATATGGCTCCAACCTTAGTTGTTGGTACATAGCCTGCAACCATAATATAGAAATAAAAATTACAATAGAAAGGTAGACAAAATTTTCTCTAGTCCTATATAGATTCCTCAAGGTATTTAATTGCGAGAAAGAAAACAAAGGTATAACACATAAAAAATCAGAACTAAATACTTCAAACAGTTGAAAAGTGTTAGTTGAACAAACCCTACCTGGACAAAATATGTATGTCCACTACAGAAGATACTCGCAGGCAAAATCCCCATCTTCAGTTTTCCATCAAAAGCAAAAACAAGCGCACTTTCATCATCAACAGATGGACCTAACTGTTTGTGAAGAATATCATTAAACCCATTCTGATCCCATATCTTGTCATCAGCTAGAAGCATTTCCTTCCATTGCTTTGCCAACTTTTTTGCAGACTCTGTAGGTCTCCAATGGAAAATTCCAATGTTGTAGGCACCACTAACTATGCAAGGTGGTAAGAAGGTCATCAACACAGTCAAAATAACAAGTGAACCATGTATAATACATGAGAGATAAAGAGAAGCAATAAGTAAGAGCAATGGATTGGTTACACTGATTCTAGAACAATATAACCAGGGAGAGAAAAAATTCTCAAACTATGCCATTTAATTTTATAAGTCAGTGACGTGAGCCTCCATCAAAATGGTTTTATTTTTATGTACAGGGAAGAACAATAACAATAACAATAACAAGGGGGAAAAAATCAGAGTTGTGACTTTTTTAATTAATTGTGTGAAATTCAATGTGCTTACTTCAAATCTAAAGCCATGCCAAACTTAAGGAAAACAAGGCACTCTAACGTCTACAGTCATGCCTCAAAACTGTTTTTATTGCCATAAAAGGTGACTATCATTCAAAAAAGAATAATTTGTATGTCCATACTTGCCATTTGACTGGCAAATGCTTGGTTACATGAACTATACAACAACAACAAAGCCTTATCCACTAGGTGAGGTCGGCTATATAGATAACACGACACCATCAAACATAGTTACATTGCAGCAAAAAACTATGCTAAAGAAACAACAAAACCAGAAAAATAATGACAGTAAGTTAATATTCACCTTCTTGCCAAACTTCCAAACTATCATCAACAACTGTTGGTATAACTTGATCACTTGAAGTTAAAACGTCTGCTTCTGGATAACGAGCAAGATATGGAAGTGGGTTCTGTTTAACAATTACACAATTGAACACTCGTAATGGGAATAAATTACAACAATCACATCATTGGCTTGGAGATATTGTAAAAGATGATTGTGCTAAATGAATGTAAAAGATTATAAGAAAACATAATAATTACATAAAAAAAATAGAGGTAGATGATAAAAGCAAATGATACTAGGGGAATTATTGAATTTAAATGCCATAAGCCAGTTGGACAAGAAACTGAACAAAATCTCTGATAACTTTATTTCATTCCCTATAGAGAAAGAAAGTGTCCTAACCAATAGAATTTTACTGCTTATTCTGGATCAATAATCAAAATCTAAGCAAGCATATGGACCATCCTTATAACTAAAACAAATTGACTCAAGAAAGCATATATATAAAAATGAATATCACCTTCAACCAAACCATGTCAGTATCACACATCAACAGCTCGAATCCAAAAGGAAGTATTGAATCTATCAGAATCACTTTTTCTCTCCCCATTTTATGAAATGTTGGAGACCCCCAGCCAACATCTACTGTGCTCATATGGCTGCCCATGTCAAAAACCGGTATCCCTTTCCAATACAGTGCCTCCAATAATTTGGTATCCATTGCACCTAAGCAGCAGGTTTCAAAATTCAAACAATCAATGGTACAAAATTGTGGATATGCGTTTGTATCAAGAAGACATCACCACTGCATTAACAAGACAGATAGAACAAGACTTAAACAGAGCTGCTCACCAACAAGAAAATTAGAAACTTCCAGATCTCTCAATTGCTTAACCCATGTCAGAATAAAATCCATGAACGCATAGTTACCAAAGGTCACTATTACCACATTATCCTTCACCCTTTGCTGAACCAGCGCCTTTGTCAGCCGGAAATCCGACAATGGTGGCATCCTTTTATTGGTCGGTGGAATATCCCATATAGTCCTTGACCACTCATTTTGAGCCCCTGAGGAAGGCCTTGGCACAAAATGCACAGCTGACCGAGAAACATTTAGTGTCTGATCCGTAACACGAGTATTCTCACCTACAAAGCCATTATCAACTAAGTTTTAATATCTAACACACTCATAATGGAAGAAAACCAGGGCTTTAAATACATCAAAAATTGTCCTACACAGGCACCATCATTAAACTGCCAATAGAATTCACATCTCACATACATAAAACATGTATCTCAACTTTCCTTTTCTAACAAGAATTATGTACTACCAGAAGAACAAGACAAAATTTAAGGATTTAGCTGTTGCTCCAAAACCCAAACACCTTCTAACATCCCACCACCACTACCCTTCTCTTCTATAACATAAAAAAGTAAATATCATTATCTAAGCAATAACAGCGATAAAAGTTTAAATGGGTATTTAAAAATGAAACTAAAACTAGTGCGGAACAAGAAAAGGCATGATTTTTAAGGAAACACATACTCGGAAGGGAAGAGAGCCATGCAGAAGATTGAGCAGCAGATGGGTTGCTGGAGTATATAGCAGAGAAGACGTAGAAGGAGGAAACCACGATGCCAATGACGACAACAGTGTAGATCGTGAGGAACAGAGGCTTCGAATTAGCCACTTCTTCACACCCTTTTCTCCACGCCATCTTTACCAATCAATGTTTCAGAAATCACCAATAAAACATCGCCACCTTTCCCTGCTTCAGAACAAGAAGTAGAAGGTGGTGGTGAAAAAGAAATGGATTAAAAACCAAGATTTGATTATCGTTGATTGTGAGAGAGGGAGGAAAGAGAGTTGTTTGTTCGGTTCAGAATGGCACTTCCAAATTCTGTGAATTTGTAATGGTCAACTCATTCTGCTTATCAATTCGACATGACAGCATTTCTTTTGTTTTGTTATTTTGTATTTGTCTCTACGAATCCAAATACCAACCTTCTTTAATTACTCTATAATTACATTGATTTTGATCTTGGATCTGTTGACTTTTTTTTTCATTTTCATCACAGCTTTTGATCCCTTTCTCTTTCAGGAAATCACAAAGGGGATATAAGAAGAATTTTTTATTTTGAAGATTGAAGTTTTTGATTTAAAGCCTTTTGTATTAGTATCACATTAGTATTTTATTTAACATTTTAAAAAATAAATTATTTATTCAATCTCTATAATTTATTTATATTTTTATAAAAAAGAAATAACATCACTAGAGTCACCATCTGATACCATAATTCGATGTATTGTCAATTTAGAATTCTGTTATAATTTTCTTCTTAAAAGAAGATTTAGCAAAAAAAAAATATAAATTATTATTGGCTTCAACCGAATAACATAAATTATTAGATGTAATAATATTTTATTTTTTTAAATATTAATTTTATCTTTTTGAAAAAATATTAAATAGATTAATAGAGTTGATTTGTATATTAGTTAACCATTTAAATTTTTAATTAAAAACTACTAACATAAACAGTTTTTAAACATAAATAATGATTTTAAAAAGACAAATCTATGAAATTAGTGCAAATTGGGTGCAAATGTTTCTATGTATTACTTTTGAAAACATAGTATTAATATATGCTATTAATTTTTTAGTATTAGTAATATGCTACGAGTAGACGGGGCTTTACATTGAGGTTGGGTTGAAGTTTGTGGCATAATATAACATTCTCTACACGTATTGTAATAAAAATCAATAATATTTTATTTCTTTATAAAAAAAGGTAATTACATCTCTTAAACATATTAATCTGGACTCAATTTTTATAATAATAATAATAATAATACATAAAAAAAAATGTGGTGATGATATCCTCATTTCATTAATTTATTTATTTGCGCAGGAATTAATTCCTAGATATGTATGGAAAATTACCTAAGATGAAGATAAAATGATTTTTTTGTTAAATGTAAGAATACCTTTTGTCTTACAACTTCTTAAATGTGTCATTTTAAGAAATAAAAAAGGAAGTGTACTAATATAAAACGGGTCTAGAAATAGCAGGATCCTTTTGTTACTTTCTTTCACGAAACAAAAAGCTCAATTTTGTTTTGGGTTTAATGATTTTTTGTTCATAAGATATTTCTTTTCGCACTCCCATAACTTCCATCCGCACCTCATATAATTCAAAATAATCACATTACCCTTCTTCTATTATATGGCAATGGAGTAGGCACACCATTGTTGGTTTTCCTGAGGTTGGTGTAGAGAGCTCAGATTGGAGATTATGCAATCCACAAATTTAGAAGTAATTTTGATTTTTGAATGATTCAATTTGAAAGATAAATTCAGGTTCCAAATTATGCAATCTAAACAAATTTTGACTTCCATAATGTAAAATTTGAAAATAAAAGTTGACTTTTAAATTAAACAATTGGTATACTCGTGGATTATACACTCTAAAAACTATTTTAATAAAAAAAATAACTTCTGAATTGTATAATTAGAAATATTTTGTTTCATGCAAGAAAAATGACTTTTAGATTATAAAGAAAAACTTACAAAATACACAATGTGAAAGTAAAAAATGACTTTTTTGTATTGTGCAATTCCAAAGTTTCTTTTCATGCAAAAAAATGTCTTCCACATTACACAATTTAGAAGTAAAAAAATTTCTGAGTTGTGCAATCCACAAGTAAAAAAAAATTCATATTACATAATTCAAAAAAAAATTATAAAAAATAACTTTCAAATTACATAATCCAAAAAATCATTTTTCATAAACTAAAAGGATAAAGTGGGAATTTTCATATTTATAGGGTGTAAAATGAAATCTCCACATTGAAAGGTTCTTTCAGTTGTCTTCAAACAGGCCTTGTGTCCAGATAAAAAAAAGCCATGTATCAATCTAAGAGGGCTGCTTCTTCCTGTACCTCCATACATTCTTGAAACACCTCATATTAAATGTGATTTTTTTTTCCTTTTATAAAAAATAAATTAACCTTTAAAATTACGGGTTTGAGAAGATAAAATTTTCCATAAATATTTTTAAAAGAATTTTTATAAATTAAAATTAATTTATATAGATAAATTTATTGGCAAATACTATTGTTAAAAAAAAGTAAATATATAATAAATCTCACCATAAGTTAAAACTAACTTGTGGATAACTTAAAAAATCCTTTTTCACTTAAGTTATTATAAAATAATATTTATAAATTAGTGTAGTTAATTTTAATTTATGAAAATTATTTTATTTTTTTCCTACTTCTTTTTCTTAAAAGTGTATTAGTTAGTACTAATTATTTTTATATAAACTCACAAAAACAAGTCTCTAAAGTAAGATTTATATCATTCTCTAATAATATGTTAAGGAATAAATAATTCAAACTTAGTGAAACTATATACTTATAGACTTTATTTTAGATATTGAATAATAAATACATAATAGTTCCAACAAATTTAATTAAAATATTACTTTTGATATTATTCTAATACCTAATAAGTTTATATCTAATACAATTTTATAAAATAAACTCCAAAAATATTATTTATATATTATAATATAATTATTATTTTTAATTAATTTGAGATATTTGACATTAGGAACTTATAAGATAAAGTTTGCATTCACTTATATATTACAAAAAGTCATTATCTCTATTTAATGTGGATCTCCAATACACTCCTCACGCTGAAACAAACCAACTCATGCATGAAACTATATATTTTGGGATGATCAGATAACAATACGATAAGGGATGATTTGATAAGTTCAACCAACACTTGTTAAATATACTCTAAATGATTTTGATACCATATTAAAATTAAATTTAAATCTAACCAAAGTGTTATGCCCAACGTATATAACTTATAATAGAGTTTAATGCTAAAATCATCTTAAAGAATTAAAACCTAATATTCTTTACACATTTTAAAATTAAATTAAATTTTTTTTTTTAACTAAATTAAAAGTTTGCTCTGACGTGGCTCCCCATCATCCAGTTTTTCAATTCAAAAGAGGCTATAAATCAACCACTTGTCATTAAAATATCACTTTTATGTATAATTTCAAAAGTTAGCCTCCAAATCTGAAATTCCAAGTTGGAGCTTGCTGTTTTCAAATGAACCTAGAAAAAAAGTGGATCAAATTGATGATGTTACATTTGCATACAACTTAGTATACTAAATGTTTATACATAGCTCCTAAGTCAAACCCAACCAAGTTGCTTCCACATGCATATAAAAACGTGACCAAGAGTTATCTTCTATCATTATTCAACATAAATTAATTCAGGTGCTCATTAGCTACTATTAAGATAAACTTTGATATTGTATGAAGATAATTAGATATTCTACTTCTCTATCTTAATCCTTTTTAATCTCACTATCTTGGGTTTTTGACCATTATAAAGTTATTTTTTTTGTTTTTTTACTAAAATGTGGTCCGTTTTAAAAAAAATATAAATTTAGGCAAGTCGTGTCAATTCAGTACGACTTCATCTATGTATTTATTCATAACACTCTTAGAACATTCATTTTCTTTATTTATGTATTTATTCATTCAATTCAAACATGATCAATACACGATTATCCAATTTTTTGTTCCTTAAAACTAACACTCTTAGAAAATTATGTATCAAATTAATTTTTAACATTACATAACTTACTACCCAATATATAAACAATAAAATTTAAAAATAAATAAATAAATTTTGACGTGGCAAAAATCGTGCCAAGTTGGCATGACTTCAGTATGACAGGGCAATGTCGTGTCAAGTTAACACGATTTCAATATGACAAGGCAGAAATCGTGCCAAGTTGGCACGACTTCAGTATGACATGACAGAGTCATGTCTAATTGGAACGATTTGTGCATATGAAGTCGTGCCGAATTGACACGACTTGCCTAAATTTGTAATTTTTTTTAAACGGATCCCATTTCGGTAAAAAGCAAAAAAAAAATCCCATGATGATAAAAAAACCCACTATCTTACACGGAATCTAATAAATTTATAATTCTTTTAAACGCCACGTGAAAGCTCCTACTTTCATTCTCAATATATCTTTCTTAATATAGACTAAATTAAATAAAAAATCAAAGGACAAAATAATACTAACCTTAAACTTAATTTACTTAAACGATCAAAATGCTAATTTTATCTATAAAAAAAACACATGTACAGGATTCAGGTTTCACGTTGCACTCTTTACCATGTATATAAACATGTTAAAAACTGTCATAAAAACTATTTATAATTTATTAAATTGCAATTTAACATTTTAGTGAAGCTTGAAATCCACAATATATATGTTTTACAAGTGGATTTTAATAGCATAAGAACCCTAGTTGGGTTTGTTAATTAGTATATGGAAGAATAAAAGAGTGATGCACTGCTACCAAGCATCAATGAAGTGAGTTAATCATGGTTGACAACTTTTTATGAAGCAATTAACTATTAAGTACGACATATATAGTATTATATATATAAAAATTTAAACGTGATATCATCATGAATAAAAAAAGGGGAGATTTTATGTTAATTTTATGATTAGCAACTAATTGTTATATAATTATTTATAAAAGGGCTTAATCTGACACTGGCCTTAGTGGTGCCTTCTTCAAAAGTTCCTTAACCTAGTAACCATACATCACTACCATATATATAACCTAATAACCTATGTCTAGGTAAAATTAAATTGAAGCACGAGTTTGTTAGTTACATTAATTCTCACAATTAGTAATTACATTTATTATTAGTTATTATTATTTGTTAGTTAATATATTTGAAGCCCTGAGGATGTTATGGATGATGACATTGTAGAGTATGTCAGGCATTAAGTAAAACTAAAATAAATCATTAAATAACTTTTAAATTTAGAGAAAAATAATAATTAATCATTATATTCATAATTAAATTAAATACTAAAAAATTATTGATATCTAAAATTTTTTATATTATTAATAAAAATTTCTAAATTGATATTTAAATTAGCTACCAAGATTTTAATTACTAATATTTTAGATTTTAAATTAGTCTCTAAAAGTCTAATAGAGACTAATTTAGAATATAAAGTAATTAGTCATTAAAACTTTTGTAGCTAATAGTAACATATTAATTTAAAAATTACTTTATAATTTTTTATTAATAATAGAAATTACAATAGATACTAATAATTTTTTAGTTTATAAAAGGGTATCTAATTTCGTCAATATAGTAAGTAATAATTTTGGTATCTGAAATTAGTTTCTATTTCATGATTTTCTTATAGTAAAGAAGGTGTAGAGTGGAGATAAAATAAACTATTTAAAACGTTCTACGTATTTCTATACAAAATTAGCGTTTTTTCAAAACATTCCTAATATATGATTAGGAGATATAGAATACAATTATTTACAACATAAGTTTCAAAGTCAACACCCTAAAGCTCTTCAGACCCTTTGACACCTGTAATATCATCTGCTCGTGTACGTAGTACAGTCATCGCAGTTCAAACACATCAAGAAAAGCAAGGGTAAGCTAGTGAAAAGAAATTGCATATCATATCTAATTCTTGCAAAAAGAACCAACCAAACAAATCATTTATAAATATTTCTTTAAATGTTGTCATGTAAAATTTCAATATCAATTTCATCATTCATATAGACCACTCATGGATCTATTTTCAATCACAATCATTGGATTTCATTTCAATCCCACTTCATCTTCCGGAAGACTCATTAAGTATGCTCCTACCAGAGACTAACACCTGACCCAAAGATTACCAGCGAATCCAATAGAAAGGATCAGGGTAAGTTCAAACATCCAATACCGAGTGTCTACAGTGGGACCCGGTGTGTATGAACTCCCTCTTACCCGTTAAACATAGGCTTTTCATACTTAACGTATCATCAAACAACAACTCATACATTATCCAAAATGTATGACATCACTTTCATACAATTTACATCATTCGTATATAATACATATCATTCAATCACATAACATTTAAAAATTCATATCATTCTAGAACTTGTCCAACGTCAAAAACAATATTTAACTCTCAAACTATCAAAATATAATATTTATAAAGTTTAAATAATATATAAACACACACAATATATAAACGAATAACACCCCTGCAAGAGAAATTCAATATTGGGACCACGTCCCTTCTGCATTCAGATCTTCTATCCTAGGGTGCTATAAAAAAAATTAAATTTAGCTTCCCTTACCTCAATTGCTTGTTTTCCAAGCAACTTCTAGAATTTTATTTCACACAATCGGGATAAACTTCAAGATTTACAGGCCTAAAGCAAGTTATCTAAACATAACAAAAATTCAGTATATAGTAGAATAAGTTGAGAGGATTAAACTTCTCAACTGACTCCACGAAGATTGATGACTAAATCCTAAGAAAAATAGAGAACAAATGAACTTTAAAGCAAAAATGAACTTACTCCGTTTAAAAATATGATCGGGTAGAAATGTTCCTTAACTCCTCTGCTACAACGTAGTATAATCAGATTCTAAAATAGATGAAGATTAGGAGAGAAAAATAAGAGAGAGGGAGAGAAAATAATATGAAGAGAGAAAGAAAAGAAAAAAAAAAAATCGTGGTGTGGGGAAAAACAACTTCTCTACACCTTTATTTTTCATTTTTTTATTTTTTTAACATTCTTAAACTATTATTATAATTTGTCTTATTATTTTTATTAATGTTATTAACAATTTTTGTGAAAGATCTCATGATTAAATATCAACTTATAATAATTATAAATGCAATGAATTAGTTATAAAAAGAAATATAAAAAGAAAACACCAATAGATTGTTTTAAATTGATGCAACTAAGACATTACTATAATTATAAAGGTTAGAGTGGCCTAATTAGAGTCTAATCAACACTAAAACTTTTTAAAATGATTTTTTTTTTAAATATAAAATGTTGTGATGTTTATATCGACACTTAAAATGGATAATAATTTTTTATTTAAAATTAATTAAAGATAGATAGCGTCGGTTGGTGGATGCAAAGTAAAATGAAAAGAATTTGAATTAAACTTCAAATTCCATTATAAATACTTTTGACAACAATTCAATTCTTCCTAGATCCTAAAAATTCTCTTGTATATTTTAGGCAGAACATATTCAAATGCTAAATGTGACAAAAATAGACAAATAATAGTGTATGCTACGCAGAATAATAAATTAAGGATATAAGATTCCTCCAATCATAAAAAAGAGAGTAAAGCAACTGAACTCAAGTAAAACCCTAAACTAACAACACTCTGGAATTGGCCACTGGTTTTACTTCATTTCCTTCCCACAATATCATCACACTCCTCTTCTGGTTTTCTTCAAGTCCATAGGTTACTATCATAGATTTGGTGTGTAGATTACATCTCAATCATTTGGAGCACACAATTCCAACAAAAACATGGATCATTCTTAAAGATCGAATATATATAATCAACTAGATACTAAGAATATTTATATATATAATTAAAAATCATTAAATAAAAATCAATTTTAGAAAAAAAAATAATTAGTTATTATATTGACTAAATTTCATATATTTTAGAGACTAAAAAAATTATTGGTTTCGAAATTAATTTATATTATTCATAAATAGTTTCTAAATTGGTATCTAATTAACTACCAAGGTTTTTGCTACCAAATTTAAAATCTAAATAATTAATAATTAAAATCTTGATAGTTAATTAGATATCAATTTAGAAACTATTTATCAATAATAGAAATTAATTTAGAAACTAATAATTTTTTTAGTCTCTAAAATAGTATTTAATTTAGTCTATATATCAATTAATTATTTATAATATCTAAAATAGTTTCTATTTTATAATTGTCTAACCGTGTATATAAATGAGTGTAAATCTCATTTTATGAATATTATAAAATTGAGTTAGATTTAAAGTTTAATCTTTAATATGATATTATAATCATTTAGAGGTTATAATAATAAGAATTTATTGAAGTGACGAGTTCATCCATTTGGGGAAAAATAGAGTTAAAGTGAAGAAAGATTCGAGTAGCATTTGGTTGATTTTGCTTTGCATCTAGTCAATTCTTTGTTCCAATATGGGCTAGTATGGTTATTATCCTCCAAGGATTGGTATGAATTGACACATAGTCCTCTCTTTTTTTATTCCGTGAGTTGCACACACAGAAACACCCATGATTTCAGTCTTTTGCAAGTGCCTATAACCCATTTGCATTTAATTCCTTATCCATCACCAGCTGGTTTTGGAAAACAACGTCTTCAATATAGAAACTTTTAATTTTGGTGCTTCTACTTCAACATTCAAAACTCGTCCAAAATTACAATACTTTTCTCCAACTCACCTTCAAGAATATTTCGAGTATGTTAGTCAAGAGAAATAAAATCATCTGTAGATACTACAAAGAAGCTAATGAAACATCATAACTATATTTTTTTTTTTTCTGGAGGTGGACCCTTTACATCTATTGCAATTGACAACTAAAGCTTATAATAGGGAGTGTTAGTAAAACTGCTACATATTTAAGAATTAGGTTATTTTGTATTTATATTGGTGGACACATTAATACAATGAAATAATAGAAAGATAGAGTTAGAGACACAGGAATAATTATTTATTTAAAGGTGAAGTGGTTGATTATAATGAAGTTTTTTTTCTTCAGTAAGATTTTCGTTCTCTAACCGATGCTTAGAATTTTTGATATGTATGTATTTGATTTAATGTTACTATAAGGGTGACGGGGTTGGTCCTTGATTTTTTTGTTTTTCTTTATTTAGTAGTGTTGGTGTAGGTACTAAGATGTTTCATTTTGGTTTTTGTTGTATACATGAAAAGGTACCCTTTGTCTCTCTTACTCTGTATGAGGGTTGAATCATCCTTTAAGTCAGTCTATTTAATTTTATTGTTTCTTGTTGATAAAAAAAAAAGATAGAGTAGTAAGCTAATGGTTTTTGTTCTTGTATGGATTGAAAAAGTTTTGTTTTTTTCGTTACTTGTACTTTTTGATTCTTTGGTGTTGACACTTAATAAGTCTTGACTTTTGATCTTTGGTCTTGTTCTAGACAGACAAATAAGTAACCTAAACCCAGAACATTCAAGGTAGTCAAGAATAAGTGTGCTATTAATCTAAATTGAGATCCACTTAACTGTGAGGTTTCACCTAATATATATGGGGATCAGTCTTAACCCCCATGTATGTCGTTATGATTATCTCTTTATTGTCTAGTTAATGCTAATTAATTCAAATCTTCTATTCCACGTTATTTCCTTTATGTTATTCATGTAGATCAGATTCATATCTTAATGACCCATGGTCGGCCCAGGCCCATGACCCAACAGGTCTCAATGAGAATACTTATAAAAGACCAATCAAATATTCAATATTTATAAAAATGTTTTGTATCCTCATAATTATGACTTAAATTAGCATAAATATCAGCATTTTAATCCTTGTATTATTCTATTTTCTGTTAAATATATGTTTAAAAGTCTTTAATTTTGAATTACCAATATACTCTCTTCTTTTATAGTTAAGAGGCTATGAAATAGACTAGTTGGTTGAAGATCCTAAAATATCTTAGCTATAAGTGAAGGTCTAGTTGATGAATGGGGTTATGGGAAAGTGTTTTGTTTGTGAATCTTTACTTTGTAGACGAAAGAAACAAAATCATAGCTTGATTTCCGGGAATATGATATTCACTTAATATTTCGGCGCCTAGTTCAGTCCTCACTATGCCACTAATTTTATGATTAATTAAAAACTTAAATAGACACCCCAAATACAACAAACAATTCTTCTGATAAAAACCAACTTTATTAGCTGTTACTTTAAATTATGTTAACAATCAAGCTTAAAGTCTTAATCCAATTCATGTGGTCATAATTCTTCAAAGAAATGTTTTGTGTTATATGTTATTGATAAATAGTTTATATTATGATAAATAATTTATAAATTGGTATCTAATTAGCTATCAATGTTTTAACTACTAATTATTTAAATTCTAAATTTGATAACAAAAGCATTGATAGCTAATTAGATACCAATTTAAAAACTAGTTATCAAAAATAAAAAATAATTTAGAAATCACTAATTTTTTTAGTCTCTAAAATAGTATGTAATTTGGTCTCTATTCAATTATTTTCTTTTAGTCTGAGGTCAGAGGGTTGATGTTGCCAACACTTTTGGACCTTGAGTTGTTGACCTTTGCAACTATGTATTTATTGTTGTGCATATGAAGACATAACAAATTGAATCATAGTGTTTCCTGAGATTTGGATTTGGTTTTGGATTTAGTTTTCACAGCTGTAAACTACTAAGAAAACCAAGTTTTATAACTTCTGATTTTGATTTTTTTTTTGGTTGGTTGTTGCATTATTTTGTGATGTTTTAGCTTTTAGTAAGACTTTTTTGTTTAAGATATTTCATTCACAAATTGCATAGTATGTATATAGGTTTTTTAATGGTTTGTTCTTGGATTGTAATAAGTTATAGCTTAGAAAATAAAAAATATATATTACTAAAAATAGTAATTATTTAATTTTCAGTCATTTTATAAAAAAAAATTAAATTTATAAAATGAAAAGAAGTTATAAGAAACAAAATGAAAACTAAGTTTTATTACATATAATTAATTCATTAATCCTTTCCTACACCACGCAGCAGTAGGGTGGAAGCTCCAGTGCACCATGGTCCTTGAAAATCTAGTTTGTGTGCAGATTGTGCAGAAAATGATTGATCTGATTATTTTAGTGATATATCGAACGGTAGTGGCTTCTGGTTCACCCGTGAACCACCCAATGCGGTTGCTCACCCTACAAACTCTTCCTCAGCCCAACACTTGTAAAACAAAAATCTTGTCCAACACTGAAAGTGTGGAACCAGATAAGATCCGTATCCAATGGTCAGAACTTGTGTCTATACAAATTCACTACTCCACAACTTTCAAATCTCCTTTTCAAGATTCACACACATTATCAATTTTATTATTTTTATTTCTTTAAATTCTACTTTTTACTCCAAATCACAATCACACTGTCTCTTTTCAAGGTCAAAATCATTTTTTAAACACAAAACCAATCACAAAATTACTTTTAAAACATCAATTTTGTAACTACATATGTGACTCTATTATTCCATAGGGAAATGTGGGTGACACGTGAAATCAAATAAATAATTAGAAAAAAAATAATAATTAAAAAATTTGTTAAAATCATTTAAAAAAAATATTATTAAAAAAGTAAAAAATACAAAAATATAGAAAATGATACCAAAATCCACATGTTAACAAAAATCATACATAGGTAAACTATACACATTCATAAAAAATTCGAAAAACAGACTAGATAGTAGTAGCCTATTATATCAATGCAAAGATTTTCTATGAATAAATTCTAATTAACCAACTTATCAGCACAAATATTCCCTTCACAAAAAATATGAGTAACCCTAACTCTGATTTTACCACAGTAACTAAGACAAATATTTCATCTATGAAACAATAAAGGAACATTGGTCCTAGCAGTAAACGTAACACAAACCAAAACAAAATCACATATCAGTCAAACATTAGTAAGTTCCATCTTTTGAGCTTATTTCATATATAACATGTATAATCTCATAAAACTCGATAACTAGAACAGTTTGATCTTAAAAAAATACATATATTTAATTGTTATATAAAGTGTTTATAGTAATTTTAGGTATGATGCAAAAGAATTATTTTTCTCCATGATTTTATTAATGAATATGAAAAGAGATACCTGCATATTCATTATTTGTAAATACCCATTGAAAATCTATTATTTGTCTTTATTTTTGTTTTGGGTATCTATGTATGTTTTTGGCAAAAGATTGATAAGGAAGCTGCAATTATGGTAGAGGACCATTGTTCATGCACTTAGCAAACATGTTCTTTTGCATGGCTTTTCATAAATTTATATGTAGTTTATCCGTACATTTGTAGTGCTGTTTCTTCCTTTTCTTGCTTTTCAACTAATATTTTGTCAGCATACAACATTGGAACCAAAGACATTAATTAATGTTACTTTCCTTAAGTTTGTGAGAGCAAGAAAAAAGATGGTGGATGGGTCCACTCCACTTGTGCTATAGGGACTAAGATACATTCACACCTTTTTTGTTTCCAACACTCCAAAATAGGAAACTTATAATATGCAAATTGTATCCATATTTGTTGCTATAAGTAATACGAGGTTTCAATGTTCGGATTAAGATTAACAAATAGTTTTCATTATTTTTTTAAATATTAATATTATAAGACCAAAAAAGAAAAATGAGAAATAATATAAGAATTTTTATTACTTTAACATGGTTGGTTAGATTCATTTCACCCTTAAATAAATTATTATTTTATTATAATATAATATTTCACTCAAAACAATTATTAAATATTTTATTTTCACTATTTACACGTCAAACAAATTTTATCTTTCTTATTTCATTTTGTAAGACTATCAGTACTAAAAAAAAATATTAAATAAAAATAATTTTAAAGATTAAAATAATTAGTTATTATTTTAATTAAATTGATATTAATTTACAGTGAGATTATCTCTCTGGTGCCAATTTGTAACAAAATAACGAAAAATGACCTATTTCCTCTATCTATATCACTTAAATTTCTTCAACCATTCTTTAAAGAAAAATAGTAAGTTTTTTAATATTGTAAAAAAAATTAAGTTTAAACTTTAAAATAAAATTTAATAGAAAAATATTAGGAAAAAATGGTAAAATTAGATACACATTACATATATAATCTATTTTTGTTGCTATTATCATTAAATTTATCGTATCAGTGTCTTCACCTCTATTATATTTATTATTATTGTCACTTTTGTTTTTTGTCAACATTATTGTTACAATTGCTATAATTGTCACTATCCTCCATACTTTATCATTACTTATCTTTTCAAAATATGAAATATGATAACACAGTATTATTTAATGTGTCAAATATTATATACAATTATTTTATTATATCTTATTTTATCTGTCATATCATAGATTGACTTTAAATAATAATTAAAATTCTATTTCTTATATTTTCAGAGTGTACGAATTTATTTTACATTAAACAGTGATAGAAATTAATCTCAAATTTTCTTTTCAAATTCCTTCAATATAACTCGTACTTTGAAATTCAATATAAAAGAAACTGACTTCACATTTTATTATTAGGCCTTTCATATGATCTCGTGATTACTAAAATTAGTGAGACCTTTAAAGAAAATTAATCGACATCTTTTAAGATTTTCTATTCAAATTATAAAAGTATTTCAGCTTTTTAAAAATTTATTATGTTTTAAATATATCATACTACCATCCATATTTATTTCATATATATGCACTTCTTTTAATTTTGAAAACATTAGTCTCAGTGACTATAATGATAAATAAAATTAGAGTTAATTAAATTTCAAGTTTTTAGTAAATTTAGTATTTTTAACTAGGTTTTTTATTAAAAAATTATTAAATATTTAAAATTTTATATTTTTAGATTAAGATAACATGATATTTCTATAATTAATATAAAAATGATATTACTATTAATATAAAATGATGCGTAATTTTTGTTCATTTAAAATATATTAGATAACAAGATCTATGCGTCATCACTTATAATAAATAAGAGATTATTTAAGTCATTATCATGAGACCGTTCTTATTATTCACCATGTATTTCAAATAAAATTAATAAAAATCACTTTTTATTTTATATTAATCGATTATCTTTTATATTATTCATAAAATCTTACATTTTCTATTAAATGGAGATGAGTAAAGGAAGAGACAAAATAATAGTCACATCGTATTATTAATAAAAAGTTAAATAATAAAAATGTAATTAAAAATATTAAAAAATTGAGTAGTCAATAGAAACACATAATGATTAGTTTGGAATTTTTGTTTTTTTAATTAGGGTTGATATTGGTTAACCATCATGCTTCTGCCTTATATTTCTTGTAATTTAATTTGTCTGGTGCTCTTACATCTGTTAATTTAGTTTTGGAACTATTTGAATTGTGTTGGTTAGTGAGATTTGGAGACATCGAAATAAGCACATCTTTAAAGAAAGAGTGATTGATCATTCATAAATCTTCTCCGTGGCTCAATTGTCTGTTCTTGAGTAACCTCCATAATTTTTTCAGTTTGTTTTTCCTTTTAAGATTTGTGTCTTGATCTCCTGGTATATATGTTTTCAATTAAAAACAAGGGAGTTGTTTTTTGTTGCTAAGGTGTTTGATGTTTTTGTTTGTAGAGTTGAGTGGTAGACATTCAAAACATATAAGAGTTGGACCACCCATAAAATATTTATAGTTTTTTTTTTCTTGATGATAAAAAAATTAATAAAATGTCAAGAAAAAACACTCAAATTTATCATACAGTTAAAACTTAATTAAAAAAATTAAGTGTAGTATGAGAAAATTATAGAATAGGGTTTAGCAACTTTATAGCACAAGTTTGCATTGTCAAACACTACCTTTTTTTTCTTGGCTTGTTATTATGAGTTGTAAAGCATTAGCATGATAGAATGGATAGATTGTTAAGATCCCTTTGTAAAAGAATCTAAACATTTATATTCTGACAAATGGTTATGGTTAGGGCATGCATGCTCATAAATTAAGATAAGCAGAGAGATTTATATAATTAAACACAGGAGTTGTATTCAAATCAAATACTTATGCACGCAACCAAATGCAAGTGAAGTGCAATGGACTACTTTTTTCAACTCAGCTTATACCATTTTCAAGTTTTTCTGTCACACAACACAATTTCTACATTAAAATATATTTTCTTTTTATAAACTTTTTTAACTTTTCAAAAAAGTAATGATAACTGTATTAAAAGACTGCACCAAATGCTCTATTTTGTTTAAATATGTATTTTTAAGAAGCTGAAAAGTAAGTTAACTAAAAAACTAGCTAAAAAACTTGATAGGTGATACTTGTTCAATTAATGTATTAGATTAGATTTTTTTGATAAAATAATAGTTTTCAAAGATAAAATGTCATGAATAAACATGTTATATTGTGTTTGATATAAGTTTAAACTTAATTTTGTTGGTAAAAAATATATAAGAAGAGAAGAAGTTATAAATAATTTAATAATAGAAAGAGAACAAGCATGATGAAAAGATTTCAGAAATTTGATTTTTTTTTGGATTGATTATTTAACTAAATCCTAATGTAGTTCAATTCTTCTATGGAAACTCAAAGTGAGTTAACAACTAAATTATACTACAGGGGTAAGCATATTTTGGGTTGGGTGAGGTTTTTCATTGTTTTGATTAAATTAAAAATTTTAATTAAAGCATTCAATTTAATTTCGAAATTGAAAATATCAAAACCTGAAATAAATTGGACAAAGTCTGGATTACCCAACTCTTAATATAATATATCAATTTTATTAATATATTTAATTAAAATGTAAGATATAAATACAACTAAAAAATTATTAAACAGAAGCAAATTTTAAAAATTAAAAATAATTAGTTATTATATTAAATAAATTAAATATTATTTTAAATATGTTTTAAAAATATTAATATTTAAATTAATTTTTATTAATGAGAAATAATTTTTAAATTGATATTTAATTAGTTACTAAAATTTTAATTACAATTAAAGTTGGTAGCTACAATTTTAATATAAATTTAAAAATTATTTATTTTAATTTTTAAAATAATATTTAATTTAATAAATATAAGAATAATAATAATTTTTTTAAAATTAATTTTTATTTAATTATTTTCTTATAATGAAAATATAATTTGTAAATTAAATTATTTTCTATACAGATCTTTTAAAGTAAAATTTTGTATTATAAATGAAATACTATATATTATAAAAAACATCCTTTATTATATAAAAGAATTTTACTAATAATATCAAACAGTTCAAAAAATTGTATAATTAAAAATAATAGTAAGAAAAATCAATTGAAACGACCCGAATCACCATTCCAACTCATCTTAAAAAGCACACTAAACAATTTTTAAATATCTTATAACTGAATTTAAAAAATAAAGAATATGTTGAATACAGAAATTCCAAAATAGAAAATATCTCAAAATACAATGATTGATTGGTCCTACGGATTTAAGGTCAGAATGAATAGTTTGTAAGATTTGATATATGATCATGATATAGTAATAAGATAATATTTTGAGTAGATGAAGTTTGTATATAAAAGCATTTTATAATAAAAATATATGTATGAAATTGGAAGTTATATTAATAAAGCATTAATGATGTTTAAATTGCAGAGAAAATGAAAGAGAAGAAAACAAATGATGCAGCAGCTTTATATTATATACGTTGTGCACCGGACAAGTGGAGTTTATGGGGAAATGGGAAGAAGAAGAGATAAAGTTTGATGGAGAGATTGCGTTGAGAAACAAATCTATGGGATTCTTCATTTCTTTTAATATTCTTTTCAGATTTTGCCCTTGCTTATTCAAATTTCACATATTTTTTATACTTTATTATTAATAATAAGACTCACTAAATTCTTTTTCTTATTTTTAATTTTTAATATTAATTCTTGAATCATTTCAAGGTTATTTAAAGTTGATTATTAAAAACATCACATTTTATTTAAAACTAAATTCTAAAGTTTTCAGACAATACAACTACAAACTTCCATTATCATCATTGGACTTATGGTAGGTGAGTGATTATGAATGTTATACCAATGAACAACTAATGAAATTGTTCTTGGAAATAAGTTTGGATCTTGGGAAGAACTTCAATTAATGGATGAACTTGTTCTTGGAAATAAGTTTGGATCTTGAGAATAAGTTTGGTGAACATATAAGTCAATCTTTCACACTTCAATTTGTTTCTCGATCCAAATAAAATGATACATAAAGTTAATACGTTTGATTTGTTCATGATGCATTTAATTAGTCAAACAAATTGTATACACTACGATCATATTTACGAAATTTGGTGAATTAGAATAGTCTAAAATAGATTAACACGTGTTGATATTTCTAGAATAGTAAAAACATTAGTGATTGGTCCAATGATAGAATTTATGGTTTCATCTAGTAAAGTTAACAAAGACGATCCATATCCTCTAAATGTCAGTGTATTATTTTGCACACCCACATCTTGGAAATGTAGCATTCACTGATGCTGAAAATTGTTCCACAAAAGGAGATATCATGTATATGTACTCAAAATCTCTCTATTATATTCATAAAAGGAAAAACAAAAAAAAAAAGTGAGAACATTTACATATAATTTAGATCCTAATGAAACGCCACCTACTACATATAATTTAATTTTCACTTTCCAAATAAAGTCAAAATGAAGTGACACAAAAAAACTATAAACCCTAAACTCATATAATAATCCAACCATAATAATAATGTGGTTAAGGACACTCCTCTTGGTAAAATAATATGGAATAACATACCAAATAACGAAATGTACTCAATAATATTTTATACAGATCAAATATAGTTAATGAAGTCAGAGACATCTCACTCGACATAAGTACGCACATGTATACAAAATAATAATTTTCTTCTTTTTGACGTGAATAAGATAGATGTGTAGATCTAATGACTCATTTTTCATCTTCTAAGTTTGTTTCTCTTTCAAGTGTGTACCCATACTATGATAATGATCATATTTATACTGTGACTTGTAATTATTACATCCCTCTTAATTTGGATTCTAATTCTGCATTTTGATTCCAACTGAATTAGCATTCCAATATAGTTAGTCGGTAAGAGATAAGTCCTTCAAGTAATTGATAACAAGATAAAAAATGATAATTTAGTGTAACTATTCTAACTAGTTACCTCTCACACCAACAGTTCCTAATTGCCTCATTAGAGATAACCTTACTTGCTTTCAATATTGAATCCTTCCTGTCTCTTCTTACTTTCTCAAACGTGTTGAGTGTGTTTGGAGCATGCTTCCCGACCAAGATCACGTTGAAACAGAGTTGAGGAGTTTCATTAATCATCGATCACCATTTCATGTTCACAAGTTGGATATTTTGAATTTTAAGTTGTTAGGTTACATTATATGCGTAACAAACTTTTTATGGTGGTTACCACCAACTCTTACTGTATCTGTGTATGAAAAAATTTCACCAACTCTTACTGTAGTTAAACGAATGATATGCCAGTAAATGTAAAAATATAAATAGATAGTTTTGTTAATTTGTTATATTACTAAAAATAAATATCGTTTTACTGACATCTAACAAAAAATGTTTATATATATTTTCATTTTGTTTATATGCATTTTTTTTCATTTTTCCCATTCTTAACAAAAGAATATTTAACAGTAATAAATTATTGAAATTTCTATAAAATATTTTTCTTTTGGGCCATGAGAATTTACGTTTTGTTAGCATAAGAATACACGAATGCATCGTGAAGGGTGGGGCAGCCAAAGCTCGACCCACTCAGCACATTGCAAAAATGTTCAAACCACACACAATTCCCATTTCAAGAAAATTCTAAAACCCAAAACTTATTCGTAACAGCAATTTTTTACCAACAGATTAAGTGTGTGCTCATAGAAATTTAACTTTCAATAATACGTTGGAGAAGAAAATTGTTAATTTACTAATTTTATAGTCTCTCACTCTCTCCTTAAAAAACATTTAATATTATTTTACATAAATTGCATTAAGACAAAAAAAAAATATAAATAACAAAATTCATATCGCGCACACAAGATACACAAACACCCTTAGTTTTTACATAAAAGCACTGACTTAATTTGAGTTCTCTATATCTCCATTTTTTTTCCATTACATTGACTATAACAACTATATTCTCTAGTTAGAATAAGCTCGAAATGATTCTGATATCATATCGCGAAGTGTACTTTAAACTTAACTCAATTCCATAAAATCGACTTATGAGACGAGGTTTTCACTCACTTATATACAATAAAATGTTTTTATCTTTAGTCGATCTCCAACAATCCAAACTTAGAAAAGGAAGAGAACATTAGTAACCTATTAATTTATTTAATTATTATTATTGTTATTTATATGAAAGACTTTCTCATTCTAAGAATACATACAATAGTATATAATTTTGTATTTGGTGATATGACGTAAGTTTAGTGTTGGATTAAAGAGAATACCTTGTATATGCACAATTTCTGGGGGTCCAGTGGTGGTGTTCTTCCCCTCCTCCCAATCTTGTTATGGTACGAGTGACCAAATTCAATTCTTCAAAATACTGTATCCGTCCGTATATAGATACACTCTTGGGACACGTGCTCACATTCATGCTTTCTCTCTCTTGACAGATACAATACAATACAAGTACAACACAATCAGTCCAAAACATATAAACACAAATCATCTAGCTAGCTGGTGAGAGAGAGATTCCGTGTGTGCAAATTTACCTGTAATTCAAAACCACCCTCTTTCCTCTTTTCTCCTTCCTTCATATCATTTCATTTCACTCTCTGCACCCTATAAATACCTCAGTTCTTCTCCTTTTTCTCTCTCACAACACAACATATCATACCTTATTCTTCTTCTTCTTTCACTATATATCGCCTACAAGTTACAACACTAAACCAATACACATGGAACTCACCACTATCTTCTGCTTCTTTCTTCCTTTCCTATCTATTCTTCTCTTCAATTCACTCATCAAATCCTTCTTCTTCTTTCCTTCCAAAGGGAGGAGACAATTGCCACTTCCTCCTGGCAACATGGGTTGGCCTTATATAGGAGAAACCTTCCAAATGTATTCTCAAGACCCAAATGTTTTCTTTGCCACAAAAATCAAGAGGTTCAAAACAATTCCTTTCTCAATCTTGTTCAACAAAATGGTCATTTGCATTAACGTATGTGCTGTTTGGTACTCGAGGTTAACTCTTCAATTTTTTCAATAGGTATGGTTCTATGTTTAAGTCACACATTTTGGGTTATCCTTGTGTGATGATTTCTAACCCGGAAGCAGCAAAGTTCGTGCTCAACAAAGCTCAACTCTTCAAACCAACATTTCCTGCTAGCAAACAGAGGATGTTGGGGACGCAAGCAATTTTCTTTCACCAAGGAGCATACCATGCTACCCTCAGAAAGCTTGTCCTACGCACCTTCACCACTGAGGCCATTAAAAATGTAGTCTCTGACATTGAATCCATTGCCCAAACTTGCCTCAAATCATGGGAAGGAAAGTTCATCACCACTTTCCTCGAAATGAAAACGGTAAGCCCTCAAACCAGAGCACAGAGCAAAATCCTCTGTTTCTGTCCTCCTTTTAAGAAAAAAAAAACCTTTACAACTCTTGTTGTTGTATTTTTACCAAATAAACGATGAGTTTTTAAAATTTTCTTCTTCTCGTGTTTTCTTTTACAGTACACCTTCAACGTGGCCCTGCTGTCAATATTTGGAAAAGATGAAACTCTGAATGCAGAGGATCTGAAGCGATGCTACTACACCCTTGAGAGAGGGTACAACTCAATGCCTATAAACCTTCCAGGAACACTTTTCCATAAGGCCATGAAGGCAAGGAAAGAGCTTGCAGAGATTTTAGCTCAAAAAATCTCAACAAGGAGGAAGATGAAGCAAGAACACAATGACTTGATGGGGTCGTTCATGAATGAAAAAGCAGGATTCACTGATGAACAGATAATTGATAACATCATTGGTGTTATTTTTGCTGCTCGTGACACCACTGCCTCAGTACTTACGTGGATTGTTAAGTACCTTGGAGAAAACCCCAGTGTCTTAGAAGCAGCAACTGTAAGCATATGCCTCCTACCTATAATCATCTACTTTTTCTTTAACCGACAATTTAATGACAGAAAAAAAAAACATTTTTTAAGAGTCTAGTTTCAACCTTTGATGACAAATAAATGGAACTAGGTTGTAAAATCTGTGGTTTAAGGTTGTTGGTTGTGACTTTTGCAGGAAGAGCATGAGTCCATATTAAGGTGCAAGGCAGAAAATGGAGAAGAAATGGGCCTGAATTGGTCAGACACAAAAAACATGCCTGTGACATCCAGGGTCATACAAGAGACTCTAAGAATAGCATCAATTTTGTCTTTTACTTTCAGAGAGGCTGTAGTGGATGTTGAATTTCAAGGTCAGAAACCAAATCTGATAAGATACCCCTTTCTGTTTCTCAATATACCAAACAATTCTTCTCTATTCCTTGTTTGTGATTTTGTGTTTGGTGGATACATTTCTTCAGGGTATCTCATACCCAAAGGGTGGAAAGTGTTACCACTTTTTAGAAACATCCACCACAGTCCTGACAACTTCAAAGAGCCAGAGAAGTTTGATCCTTCAAGATTTGAGGTAATTGTTGTGAAGGAACTTATGCCTTCTCTATCATATCATATGTGATTCTAAGGTCACATTGTATACAACTTCAAGCATTATCAGAACATATTTTTGTAACAGATCTGCTAAATTATTATGCTAGGTGGCTCCAAAGCCCAATACTTTTATGCCATTTGGCAATGGGAGCCATGCATGTCCTGGCAATGAATTAGCCAAGTTGGAGATTTTGGTACTTCTACATCACCTCATCACAAAGTACAGGTTGGAAATCTGTTTTATTACCAAACACAATCTCATTCTAACCCTTTCACATATTAGAATGTTTTGAATAATTCTAAGAGTTGTTGTTTTGTTATTGTTGTTGTTATGCAGGTGGTCTGCAATAGGTGCAAACAATGGGATTCAGTATGGCCCTTTTGCCCTTCCACAAAATGGATTGCCCATCACACTGTATCCCAAAAAATAGATATCATTCAAACAAAGAGTGGAGGCACACTAACCATAGCAGCTGGAACCAACTTCTTCTCTGTGGACATAATCACAGTCAAATTTGTTAGACTAGAGAAAGTGATGAAAGAGACCATGTATAAGAAATCATCCATTCTTTTCTCTATTTTTTTGAACAAAACAAAACCAAATTGAAGAGCTTCATTATTGTACAGGTGTAGGTCTCAGCAACACCTTTATCATTTTTTTTTCTTAGATTTTTTTTTTCATCTTTGACTCGAATAATATCTGGAGGAAAAGTCTTCCAAAGATTGAATGTATTGAATGCAATACAGAAAAAAATTGAATGAAAATTCAAATATTGTATTCTCCAATATTGACATCTTTTATGGACTTTTTTTTATTGAGTGTTACTTAATTAATAACTTGATAATTAGTAAGATAAAAAAAAATGTAAGATTCACAAGAATTTATGAATATAGGTAAAATATGAAAGAATAGTTGTTATGGATTATATAAAGTAAAATTAAAAGAAAAACAGGTGTTAGAATTTTTAACTTTATAAAAATGTTTGATTCACAAAGTATTATTTTATTACATTAAAATATAAATTAAAATAGTTACAAAACTAAAATTCTTTTTTCATTGAATTACTAAGGTTTAAATATTTTTTTTTTAATTTACAGAAACTCAATGATTTTGTTTTTAATGCTTGAACTTATTTATCTTATCTTAAGTACTCGTAGTTTTCTTTTTAGAAGTAGTGGTATTCTTGAAAATAGATGGAATTGATTGATATTTCATCCTAACTCGTTAGCATTTCTTATGTGGCTAATCCAACCACTAATGATATGGGTGCACATTTAAAAAAACAAATCAAAACTACAATATTTAAAAAAAAATGCAAACTAAGATTGATCAAATCTTCAAATAGAAAACCACACTTTTCAAATATAAGAACTAAGTTCAATTTTTGGCAAAATTTACGGGAACATAACCATGTTTTAAAATGCAAAAACTCTGACCAATTTTGATTAGATAAAAGTATATTTTATTATGAGATTTAGTCGATGTGGGATCTCACACCCCCTCACACTGAGACGGTTAACTCGTGTGTAGACTCGAAATGACTCTGATACCATATTACGAAGTGAACTTTAAGCCTAACTCAACCCCATAAAACCGACCATGAGATTGAGGTTTGCACCCACTTATATACAATGAATTTTCCTCATCTCTAGTCGATGTGAGATCTCCAACAGAAGTAAAATCGTATTATCTTAGTAATAATTATTTTAATAAAATAATACCTTAAATAAAATTTAAAAAAAAAAAAAGAAAATCATCATAAAATGTGTGCACGTAAAAACAATAATTACAAAGCAAATTTGAATTGTAATGTAAAAAGAACACATTCATGCATTAAATTAATACACCATAAACTTAAAAAGAAGAAAAAGGAGAAGTGAAACTGATGTCAGCAACATGGGAAAAGTAGGTCTAAAGAACACACTTTTTTAAACAGAATGTTCATGAGTGTAAAACAATGTAATTAAGTAGGCAGCTTAAAATATGTTAAAGAAAAAAACAAGAAAGAGATGAAGTTGCTATCGTAGTTAAATTATTTACTCTCGCCATATCAAACAAGACATTTTATAATATATAAATAGATACAAATTTTATCTTATAAATTAATTTTATAAAATTAAATTATACTTAAAATTTATATTTTAATATGATTATTTCGATTCATAGTGATTATTGTTAAGCTTATGAGACCATCTGCTATCGAACCGTTATCTTACACATAAATTGATAATTCCAACATAAAAAAATGTGTTGAAAATTTCAAATCAATTAAAGATTAAAAAATTTATAGTATATAAGTAACTGTAATTTTTCACCTTATATTTGAAATAAGTTTAAGGATTTTTTTTAATATAAATAATAAAAATAATATAATATAATTTTCTTAGAAAACAATAATAAAAACATATTTTTATCCTTAAACTTATCTTTTTAAAATATGATATAATTAATACTTAATGTCAGGTAACAGTCACGTCATAGTGTATAACGACGTCTAAAAAAATGTCTGAATATTAGAAGCGGTGAAATTTTCATATTTAATCCAATTACCAATTAAGAAAATATATGGTGTCAACACTTATAAGGCACGTGTATAAAATTTGTGAGACTCAATTGCAAGAAAAGTAATCTGCATGTACTGATCCTTATCTTACTTTTAAGAGTAAGAGATAAAGTATTAATAAAACACTTAAATGCTGCATTTTTTGTGTTTTTTTTTTCAATTTAATTTAGAGTTTTGTCTTGATACTATACTTTCATAAATGAAACTTCAAAGTTAGCTAAAAGAATCGCATAAAAATTAAATATAATAATGCTTTTAAGTTTTTTTATTTGAATTACTAATTTATAAATTATACTACTATAGTATTGTATATTTGCAAAAAAAACTTGGCAATTACAATAGTCTCTTTACAATTTTATATTATTTTAATAAATTAAAAGAGTTGTTTGGTATACTTAAAACTTTTATTTATCTTTTCAAAAAATGGGTATTAAAAACTTTTGTCTATAGTTTCAATAGAAGATAACTTACTTTCATTTACCTTTCTCAGATTCTCCCTTTTATGCTTCGCTTGATGTGATGGGAATTGCAAGAGAAAAAGAAAGAACATAAAAAATAAACTGTTTAAATTGAGTGTAAAAGAATGATAATTAAGATAAATTTATTTCTTATTCAAAATTTATTAATACTTTTTAAATTATCTATTATTATTATTATTATAATAAAATATTCCTAATCAATTACGTAATTAAAAATATATAAAAACACCTATTTTTTGCTTCATACATGTGTGAAGATTTGCATGAAGGGAATGAGAAGAAAGAAGATATATAATTCGATATGTGTATAAAACAGAAGAAAATTATAAGTAAGTACGTAATAAAAAGGATAAAAAAAGAGATACGGAAATATTAATTAATTGTATATAAGTATTATTGTGGAAAAGTATGTGAAATTATCCTCTGAGTAATTGAAGTTTGAGTAGCAGATTTTTGTGTGTTTGGCATTGTACAAACAGATATGCATTAAAAGCTTCAAAGTTTGACCATTATTTAATACAATAGTGAAACAATCAACCTTTGGTTTCCTTCTATTCAAACATATATGTTTTTTCATGTTGTGCTACGTTTCATTCAACGTAATAACATATGTTTCTTCTGCATGAACATATATAATGAATCATGTGTAATATTTTTTTACTGGTAAATGAAGATTTTTATTATATTGAAATTTAAGTAGAAAGGGTATTGAAACATAAACCACAAAAAACACAACTTAATAACGTTCACCCTGTTTCTCACGTCTTCCACTCCTTGTAGTTGTTGAACACGTAGATGTTGTAGGCTGTGTTTGGATTTAGGTTGTTTTTTCTGGTATAACGTGGAATCGCTTTTAAAAATGACGAGGTTAATCGTAGTCGGAAATTTGTTGGAATTGTGAGTTAGATTAGAAGGTGAAGTTTCCTTTATTGTGCTCATAGTTCCATTAGTTATAGATGATGAACACGTACGTAGGAACACCTCATCACCTATTTCGTTCATGCAGTTCAATTTGAAAGTCTAGAATCACTAGTTTGTGTATCAACAAACCACGGCACCGCAAGGAACATAAATCTCCCAATCATAAAACAAAACCCAAATACAACAAATTTCAGGAACAAAGGTGGAAGAGGATGGATTAGGTTATATGTTGGAGTCATATAGAAATAATTATTTATTTAACGGAGGAGTGATATACTATTATAAAGGCTTTTTTTTTAAGTAAATGTTAAGATTTGGTCTTGGATTTCGTCAAATGTATTTTTAACGAGTTTCTTAACTCGTGGTAGGTATATACTCAATTAATAGTTGTTAATAGGATGACAAAGTTGGTCTTTAAATTTTAAGTGGTTTTTTAGCTAGTTGTGGCAAGGTAGGCAGTTGAGATTTTCTTGAAATGTATGTCTCTTTTGCTTTGTAAGAAGGTTGAACCACTTCTAAACTTGATCACTTTTCTTATATCTTTCTTGCTGATAAAAAAAATATATTTCACATTAATACAAATAATAAATTTGAACTTAATGATACGTGATTAATGAAATAAATTATAATTGTTTCACAAAAATAATCTCAATCCGTGATTGATTCAATAGTTTTCAAGTCTTTTGAATCTATCTACTAATACAAGTAAAAATTGCACTTAACTCTAAAGAAAACTCACTTCTCCTCTAATTTTAAAAAATATATATATATATATATATATATATAATTTTAATAAAATAAGTTCATATCTCCTATAATTTATATATATATTTTTAGTAAGTAACACTAAAGTATTTTATATGTTTAATAAAAATGATATTAAGACTAAAACAAATATCACTTAATAATTACAAACAATTTCATATTTATTTACAGATCATTCCATACAGATACAAATCCATAATTAAATTTAACATTATATATAAATATTATTTACAAATCTTTATTCGTTGTAAAATTCATTATTGCATACAGATATTACTCAAGGATTCTGGATTCGTATATAATGTTACTTCTCATTACATATGAATTATGATCGTAGATAATATAACCTAATAATTATAATCGTATATAATGCATTTAAGAATTATTTTGTAAGTAATACACATAACATTATACAGATTATTTTTTATGTAATTTTTTATATTATTTTTAATATTATTAATAATAGTTATTATAATATTATTATTAACAAAATATTTATAATGATAATATTATTGTATGAAGAATAACAATAATAACATTATAATAATTATAATAGTTATGACCATAATCAATAATAATAATCATTAAAAAATTATTTATTTAATGTAATGATTTTAGACTATATTTTTATTTATGAAACTTGAGTTGAATTCTCTCTAACAATAAATTGTCAATTACATAAAATATTGACCTAAAGTTTAAACAATATATTTTCCAGTTGTTTAGGTGAGCATGATCACAAAAAAGTGTTCAGAAATACCAAATTATAACTATAGAAATCAAAGAGAGTAAGTAGATATAGGTTTGGTTGAATATTCAGATTTTGATTAGGTATCCTACACATTAAGTCGTATTCAAAGTTAGATTGTTTTTATTTTTTAAATTTAGAGGATTAACGTCTATCCTCCTAGATTACAACACTACAATTAGAAGAACCATCCAAAAAAAATGCTAAGAAGAAAAACAAACCAATGCAAATTCAATAAACTTGTTTGGTCTAAAATCAATGATCGTGATGCGAAGAGAAATTTATGACCTTCTCATTAATATAATGTGATTATTTGAGTTCATGCATCTTTTCACTTCATTCTTTCTTTCTCCAATATTTTACAAGCTTCTATAACCTTGTCAAATATTTCACATTACCCTCTTACAAAAATTATTATGCTTTTTTTTTTTGTTTCTTCAAATATGTTAGAAAACTTATATCTCTTTGATGTCTCTATCATAAATGACATGAAATTTTGTAAAATATTACAAGCTTGTCACCTTATTTTATTTTACATGGACTATTAAATAATTTTAACAAAAAAATATTATAAAATTTCCTTTCTATAGTAATAATACTTTAATAATTATATATATATGTATAAATTCTCATTTTTATTTATATTAAATAGATATTTATTTTTATATTAATTATATTTTTAAAGTATTAATAAGATATAAGTAATTTTCATCTTACCCAATGTGAAAATATTAAATGGTTTTATACTTTTCTATATAACGCATTCAATAATATATATTAATATTTTTTAATTCATAAAATAATATTTAATTTATATAATAATTAATTATTTTTTATTTCTAATTTAGTTGATATTCAATAATTTGTTGTTGTGTTCTGGACTAACCATTAAAAAACAATTGGATTCAATTGAATATCTTATTTCACAAATTTAAAATTTTGTTTTAGGTATACAAATTTGTAAAATTTTGTTTTGACATAAACTCAATATCCAAACTATTTTTTACTAAATTTAATTGGGTTGGATTCAATTAAACTAAAAAAGATTCAATAAATTTTAAAGGTTAAATTAATATTATAAGCTGGTTAATTCAACACAGTGGATATGGATATACGAACTCTCTGCCCTAAAAAGTGAGAATGTGTTTTAGTGAGGAAAATTCCCTAAAGAAGATGGAACACAAATAATTGTTGAAAGAATAATATTAAAATGTGGTGATAGTATGACATAAATTGTTCCATGACTTTGATATAAAATTAGAGAGTTTTTATCCAAAAGTTTGCACCATCATTTTCACATAACCCAGCACCAGATGTTGTGATTGAATCTAGAATTTGTCATTATCCACTAATATGAAATAAACAAGAATTTTGAATTGGGTCACTTTCAAAAGGGTAACTAGTGAGACATGAGTTTGGTGAAAGGGGGATGCATATATCTTGCAAATCAAAACGAAAACGAAGTGTCTTATTTACTCTCTTTTCCATAACCAAAACTACACATGCCCACATTATAATGGCTTCATTAAAAACCTTGAATTCCAATCTCACATCCTTCTCAATACAAATATAGAAAAACACTTTTGTTTAGGACTTCCTCAAATCTTAGCCAAACACATGCATTTTTTTCAATGCAAACGCTGCAATTCACTTTTATATTTACCAAAATAACTCAACACGATCTCATCATAAAAAAAATATTTTTCATCCTTTCATTATAATATATAAATTAATTTTTATTTCTGGAAATCATTTGTTGTATGAAAATGTTTGGAATTAGTTATTTATGTATAAAATGATTGTTAATTTTTTTTTCAAAGACTGATAATTTTTTTTTCAAAATTTGTTTTTATTGTAAACTAATATTTATCGTAATTACTTCCAATGAGTTCATGAAATAAAACTTCAATTTGAACAAATTTCATATGTAGAAGAACTCATTGCATTCATTTTTATACTACAAACACTTCAACAATATAATATTTTGAATCAAAAAAAAAAAATCAATTTCGTGTTTATTAAAAAAAAAATATTTAACCTTAACAAATCATGTTTTCAACCCTTTTCTTTTAACTTATAAAAACAAGTGTTATTATTATTTTTTAGAAAATGATAATTTGACAACTCTTAAAGTTTTATATAACTCTTGACGACGTGATGAGTTTAAAAATAAATATATATAATAAAAAATAAATTTAAAATTAAATAATATAAAAAATATTAAAATAATAGTATTAAGAGTTATGACGTGATTATTGTGAATTATCAATTATTACCTATATTTTAAGAATTCGTGCTTTTATGATTTTTTTTAATCAAGAAGTGATATTTTTAAACATGTGCTTTTCTTTATTAAAAAAAAAAATAGTGGTTGATATCCCAAAATGAGGAAAAGTTCCATTCAAATCAAATCACCATGTGTTCATCTTATCACACTCTTTGCCACTTGGCTCATTCTTAGTGAAGAGTGCACCACACAACACAACATTGAAGTATCTGCTTTTAGATTGAGCCCCCCATGCAATCCACCTCAGCTTTCAACTTTGAAGCAATGCATGAAAAAAATGTAAGAATAAATTTTAAATTTTAAGATTATGAATTATAAGAATCAATTCAAATGTTTGGAAATTCAATTTTTAAAAAATAGAATTGTATTTGAAAAACAATCTTTTTAAAAATAAAAAAAAAACATTTTGAAACACACTGTTTCCTTAAAAACTAATTTTAGAACAATTATACTTAAAAGTAGGGCTTCTTTATAAACAAAAACAGAAATTATATTTATAAACACAACGTAGTTATAATAAAATCGTATTTTTAAGTACTTGTTGAATTTAATAATTTATAAAATATCGATTTTGGTAAACGAATAAGAATATTGTACACTACTTTTCTAAAACAAATCCTAAAATGATGACTTTAAAGTTCTGCATCTCTAATAACAGAAGCACAAGTGTCTCAATTATGTTCTTTAATATAGTTGAATTAATTGTAAGATGTTGAAAAAAAAAAGTTGTAGGTCATCCACGACACCTGTGCTTGTATGATTTTTTTTTTAGGTTAACATATACTAATTCAACTTATTCATACGTAGAAGAAGATTATTAAGTTATTTTTTACTAATTTTTGAATTTTATATATATATATATATATATACATTAAAATATGCTAAATTATATGAATATAGTTAAAAAAAGAGTTCATGTGAGTTAGATTTGTTGAAACCAATGGCATGTAGCAAAAACATGGAGGATAGTTTGTGGCCATAATAATGAATATTTCACTTACCATCTTTGAACGATATTTTGTGTGCATGCATATATGTTAGCGAATATGGACTGTTTCAAAGATTTAACTTTAGTTTTATTTGGAAACAAAATGAATCCAAAAATTTCTTTTTGTACGTCAATGAATTGAAGTTTCCAACTTTTTGAATGAAAAAAAAAGAACTAAAATCAAATGTGTGCGTGTATAAGGTTGAAACTGCACAATGTGGTAGCTTTTGACTTTAGGTGTTCACTTAAATCTCAAATGTCAAATCATTAAATCATTATCTAAAGTTATTTACATTGAATATATAAAATATAGGGTTTGATTACAACTAATTACATATATTTTATTTTCTAATCATGCCAATAAGGTTGTTTTTAATAAAGGGTAAGTTGATCTAGTTGAATTTTTTACGGTAATAAATAAAATAATGGTGTTGGGTTATAGTAAAAGAAAGATTGATTGATTTCTCTTATTTGAATTGGTGTTTGAAATCTTTATACTTTATAAGGTATTTGAGAAATTGATGTTAGGTGATTTATGTTTAAGGTTTTGACCAGGTTTGAAAGTTTTTGTGTGATTTAGCGTAGGTTTTTGACTTCCAGAGTTTTCTTGCAGGTTTGATTTGATATTTATGACATGTTTGATTTATTTATGCTTACTGGCAAAGATCCTATTCAGTTGTTGAAGAAGGGTGTATTGTGATATTTATTGTCTTATTTTATGAGAATGTGTCTCTTTTGTAGTGATAATGTAATTGTATTATGATGTGGTCATGCCTATATGAGTTTTGTCATATCTATATCACTTTGGTTGATATTTTGTAGAGTATGTTGGATCCCCATTTGGTTGGATGTTGAGAAGTTTGGTCTGAGTTTTTTTAAAGAATTGGAAACCCTCAAATGTTTATTTCATTTTATTTATTTTTTATTGATAAAAAAAAATAACATTCTCTCCTCGTACATATTTAAATTTAACGTTTTTTTATTTATTTGTAAATTCTATTATCTTGATGGCTTAGGTATAGTATTTATTTTTTTCTATGGTACATTTTTTTTTAATAGATATAAAAATTAAATTTGAAATGTAATAAACAAAGATTATATCAAATAATTGAAACTGAAATAGAAGGAAAATAAATAAATTACTTAGTTGAATAATAGATTTTTTCCTTTACGGCCACAACGATACTTTTTTATTTGCATACTCCCCACTAATGGTTATTTTTTATGTAATAAATTAATGTAAAATATCTTAAGTAAAGCTGACCAAACACGTATCATTTGAACTACTCAATCATTCATCCATAATATAATAGGAAATAAAAATTCAATGAAAAAAATTATTAAAGGAATTTTTGAAAAATAATTAATTACGTACTCTTTATGAAAATATACATACTAGATAAAAAACAAACCTAAATAAGATTTTAATTTATGTAAAATTAATGGATTTTGATTATGTTCTTTAAAAAGATTGTTCTTTGTTACTCAATCCCATAAATTTTTTATTTTTATTTTTTAATCCTTATAAAATAAGTGAATTTTTATTTTATTCACGATAAATTATTTGTCTTAAATTTTCACCCTGTTAAAATTTTAAATCATCATTTTTAATCTTTAATATTCATTTCAATGAAAACTCGATTCATTTCCTATGATATTTTTATACGTTATACATGTTTTTTTTGTATCATTCACTATCTAAGATGACACCCAAGAATCTATATGCATGAATAGTATATAAAATAAATAAATAAAAATAAAATATAGAAACATAAAATTAATAAAAACATTAGTTTTATTCAATCTTTAAATTACGTACTAAACTAATAATAAATAGTAAGACAATAAAGATAATAGTGGTGATAAGTGACTTTAAATAAGTAAAAAGAGAGAGAAGTTTTAAAAAAATATTCATATTAATTATATAAACTGGCTTATATAAAATTGTGTTTTTCTAATGCATTCATGCTTTTTAGATGGGTTGAAAGGTGAGAAAACTTGATTCGGGCCTTATTAACCTAAAATGCAAAATCTATCTTTTGGAATTATTAACAGCAAGCACGACGTGGCAAATAGAATCTGTGGGAAGTGTAGTCACCAATTTCGAGTAATGCAAATAGTAATCACGCACAAAACATTTCTAACCCATTGAACTCGTGACCCAAACTTATGATATAAGACTGTTTCTTCCTGCACCTCCATACCTTCTTCTCCCACCTGCATATATTTTCAAATTTCCAAAAATGCCCCTCTATACTATTCCGGATTACGTAATTTGGAATTCATTTTTTAAATTTGTAATTAGCTTCCGGATTACATAACCGAGAAGTCTTTTTTCATATGGATGATTAATTTCTGGATTACATAATCCGGAAGTTTTATTCAGCGTCCGGATTATGTAATCTGGAAGTCTTTTTTCAAATGAGTTTTCGAATTACATAATCCAGAAACTACTATAAGAGGGATAAAAATGTATTTTCAGTTTGTGTATGGAGGTGGCAGAAGAAGATATGGAGGTGCAGGAAAAAACAGTCATGATATAAATGCACATTTTGGACCCAACCCAATTACCCTATAGCCTTTTTAAGACACAAAAACTACATGAAGCAACTTTAAAGGCCCAAAAAAAAATATGATTTAAAGGTATTTTCGTCCTGTACCTCCATACTTTTTTACTGCACCCAATGATTATTTTAATTCCAAAAATATCTTTCTGTAAATAGTTTTAGTTTTTGGGGTTTTGTTGTTGGAGGTGAAAGTTAAAAGTGTTTGGGTGCAACAAACAAAATCCAACAATTCAATTCAGAAATCGGCCCAACAAGAGGCCCGATTCGTCTAGTGGGATGTCTTTTTATTTATTTATTTATTCTGGAAAATATTTCCTAAGCGTGATCTCATTGTAGCCAATTGAATGTAGTTTTTAAAATACGCCAGCTTTTAGCACAGTTTCTTGTTTCAATCATCTCAAATTATGATTCCTTGTGTTGATGGGAAAACCATACAATATCACTGAGTAATAATTACTCATTTTATTGAAGACAATATTCAAACAGCAAAATAATTAAACAAAAACAAAAAATATTAGAAAGATTCAATAGTCAAACAAAAAATAAAAACTTAATATAAGGAAAAATATCGATGTTTATGAAGTAATTAAAATTAAATTAAATTTTGTTGTTAGAGTATATTAAGTGTAAAATAAAGAAGAAAAATTATTAAAGAAATCTGAAAAATGATATAAATAGAATGTGGAGGTGGGATCCAAGGTGTTCCTATTCAGGGGAGTGATCACCTTGGAGAAAATGTGGACAAATGAGGTGTCTCTGTTTGCTGTCTAAATATTTTTATTCCTTTGTATTGGATAAGCCACTCACTGGACCTTCTTTTACATAATTAACAACTATTAATTAATAATAGATCAAAGAATTGGATTCCATTTTTGACCTTTTAATTCTGCATCTGCAACTTGGTTCCTGTGTCACTCAAAAAATGTGCTTCTTTCTTCTTTTCTATGATTTCCAAAGACAACTTCACCCCATTGGTTTATGCACTTTTGTAGTCTGATTTGGTTGGCTAGATTTCAATGTTGAGAAAGCTGAACCATTCACAGAACACACTGTGACTAGGACCAATATGGCTGAGCCTGCATAAGTCCCCTCTTTCACTACATAGCACTCACCATCCAACCATCCAACCCTATATGGCTGCTTTCTGTTCATGCTTGTGCCTGTAATCAATAAAATAGTGGCAAATCCAAAGCTCAACCTGCCAAATATCACCATTTGCCCTCACAATTTCAACTTCAAAGCCAAGAAACCATAATCTCAATGCTAACCTTTTTTCAATACCACAACTCTTTTCTGTTCTCCAACAAGGATAAATCACAAACCAATTGTGTATTATTTTCACTATGTGTTACCAGTGATAACAGGTTAAATATTATTTAAGAAGTGAACTTTAAAACCTATCTCAAGATTTATAAAATAAGGTTTATGGTCACTTGTATACTATGAAAATTTAACACTTATCCTTATAATAAATTCATCAGTTTCATATTCTCAATATCTAATTGGTGATTGTGAAGTAACAGCTTAACAAAATATGTGCAAAAGATTGATAACCTACCAAGATATCAAAACCAGAACCTTTGCAAAAGCAGGGATCTTGTACTGGGATTTACTTTTTCTTCTGCAAGAACAATACTTCAATAATATAGAATTCCCAATGATCTGGGCAAGAAAGACACTGACCAAAGCTGCAATTCCCAGTCCAAAGGCCTTGCTTGTTGGCAAATAACATAGCTTCCCAGTCCACCTGAGATCCTCCTCCTGCAAAACAAACTACCCTTTTCAAAAGTCTTAACTAGCAGGACTAAAACTTGGAGCAATCAATAGAGTAGTAAGCATTTCCACCTTATTCCTCTTTATCTCAGCTGCAACACAAAAGATAAAGGAAAATAAGCCAAGGGAGAGGGAAATGATGATGAAAAAGAGCTGTGTGAATTTGAACCTAGAAGGGTTTTCCATGGTAGGGTGGTTGTTCATATGAATACACATGAGAAGAGAATAGACAGTAATTAATGAATAAGTTTTGGAACCTTCTCAAGGAACAGAAAGATGAGATGTTTTTCTTGAGTTCCTTGCATAGTGATGTTTGAGAGTTCTTAACAAGTCTACCATTGGTTTGAAGGAGACATCAGTGCTTGTTGAATGTGGAGTGGTTTTGGAGAATTCTTGTTTGCACAAACTATTATGGTACACATATATTCATAGTATGTATGCATATGAATCAAAGAGACAAGAAAGTTGGGTAGTGATTAAGGAATCAAACTTTGTCGTTTGAATTGTGGATAATAAGGAGAATTAAAATGTGAATGGTTCATAGTTGGTGTAGTTGTGTTAGAATGGTCAACTTTGGATAACCATGAAGATGACAGAGGAATTGCATTTCCATTGGTTTTGCTCTTCTTCCACTCTCTTTCCTTTTCGGTGCGTTGACAGGGGTAGACTCAATGGGTGGGATCTGAATTCGACCACCAAGACTACTAAAAACATGCATTAAGGGGTGGACTTTAATGAGTTATCGATTATATCAAAATCATTAAATAAAAACAATTTATAAACAAATAATAATTAATTATTATAATAATTAAATTATATATTATTTTATAAATTAAAAAATTATTAATATATAAATTAGATTCTAAATTTATAAATACTTTTAAATTATATTTAATTAAATGAAAATTTTAGAATTTAAAGTAATTGATAACTAAAATGTTGATAGTTAAAATCTTATGAATTAAGATCCTGTAGTTATTTTAGATATTAATATTTTTTTTAAGTCTTTGATATAATATCTAATTTAGGTAATATAGTGATTAATTATTATTTTTAAATTAATTTTTAACAGTTTGTTTTAATCCTCTAATATTTTTTAAATATGATTTTTGTAAATAGTTGTTCTAAACGAGGGTTCAATTCTTTTATCTAATTTGGATTTCTTAATAGTTCACATTGTTTGATCAATCTCTTGGATGAATGATCTAATAGGTAAAATAAAAACATCTCATAAGTAGACGCATGAATACAAGTGGAGTATTAAATCCATAAGTAGACATATCTTTTACTCGTCGAATTTGATTAACACATGATTAATTTAGTGTAATCCTGAGTGAGAATTAAAAGATGATAATATTAGATAACTTGTGAATAATTTATTGGTGGAATAACTTGGAAGTCATTTGTTTCTTATTTATCTTACAACGTCTATTATATTTTCGTACTTAACAATCATAAACTTCTCTTTACTTATCGTTATTGCTATTTTTTATTGTTTGTATATATGTTTTGAACACAAGTTTATTGGATTCGTTGGAAGATGATTTAGAGTTGTACCTGAATGGATATTGGAGGGCTGAGTAATGTTGATCCACGTCGATACACGATACTTTTTCACTCTTGGTTATTCTGTTCTTCAAGTCTCTCTTCCTCTTCACGTGCTTTGGCCGGTCGGCGGGGGTACCTGCGATTACACTCCGACGCTCAAGTCAGCAGTGGTGCTTAGTGAGAATTCTCTTATCATATGAAAAAACGTACCTTTTCCCCCTTTTAGAAGTCCCTTTAGTAGGTTGACTTGGGCCTTGGCCATCTGGCCCAAGCAACTGACGGCTAGAGACATGCTTAGTGGTCTCTGGGTCGTGCTTAGTGGTTTCCTGGAATCTAGGGAGTGTTCTAAGGAACGTGCTTGACTTATTCGACGGAAGTTATAACCGCTCGTTCCACGTGTAACCACGTTCTTTATTTGATTAAGTTATTCAATGGAAACATTTCGATCGTCCGGGTGCCAACCGGTACAAGAGTCATCCATGTAATTAGTTTCTTTTTATTTGATTAATATTTTTTCTCTACCCTTAATAATCACATATTAAAAAATGTCTCTCTTCCTCAATTTATCACTTTATTCGTTTTGGCTCATCATCTTCACCATCTCCACATACTATAATTTTTTTCCATTTGTGTTTAAGATTAAACATACTAAAATTTAAAACTTTTGATTTTTTTTTCAATTCAGAGAATGATTCCGTTTAGTACATTGATGAAGTCTCATACATTTTGTTATTGCTTTCATTAAGCAGAAATAAACATTGGGATTTTCTATAGAACAAACATTGCTGGTTACATTTATGAGCCAGTTTAGATGAACACATGTTAGAAGAATCAAAATAAACTGAGTTTTTCTCAAAATTAAAATCAACTTAAGCACTTTAGCTTTTGAAAAAGATAAATAAAATAACTTAGAAAAGCTACTTGCATAAGAAGATTTTAATTTATGAGAGAAATCCAATTCATTTTACATCTAAGTGCATGTAGAAGCTTATATACATGATAACACATAAGTAAAAGTATATCCACTGCTTCTAGCATGCTACTCTTTTTTATTGAATTTTGAACATCACCAGCTAGAGTTTTCTGCTTCTCTTTTCTCTTCTCTTCACTTTCTCTTCCTTCTAAGAACTTCAGCAACATACTGTGCTGTGCAGTAAGCTATAGCCTGAACAGTGACCATTGGATTCACACCCAAAGCTGTGGGAAAGACACTTGTGTCTGCCAAATAAAGGCCCTCCACTTCCCATGTCTCTCCCATTTGGTTCACAACTGAGTCACTTGGATTAGTGCCCATCTTACAACTTCCCATCTGATGTGCTGAACACAATGGTGTTGTAAGGTCTGTTAAAGACATTGAACTTTCTTCTTTTACAAATTTCTCAAACTCATGATAGCTCACCTGCTTAACATTTATGCTCCTTCCCTTGTTATTGTGTGTCCCAATTTCTTCAGCTCCAGCTGCTGCAAGAATTCTCAGCACCTTCTCAATTCCTGTCTCTAAATTCTCTTTGTCCACATCTTTCAACTCATAACTTATAAGAGATGGTGAATTCACTGTTCCTGATCCTTGGTCCCTTGCCAGTGCAAATACATGAGCTGTTCTAGAAAACTTGTGCATTCGATCTTTCATATCTTGGCCAGAAGTCCAAGGCATTAGAATTGAGAACATACCAGGATGCAATGAAGGTGTTTGGATCACTGCACCATATCCTGTTGTGTCAAACTGTGCAACAACTGTGGACATTGCTGTCATAATCCCTCCTTCATAGCTCTTCTTATGTTTCTCTGGCCACATCTTAGGTGAAGATGAATCAGGGAAGTAGCCCCAAGCCATTGCCACAGGATGAAGGTGCAAGTTCTTTCCTATGTTCTGATTCTTCAATCCACTTTTCTTAAGTAATGCTGGAGTGCTGAGTGCTCCACATGCTACAATTGTGACCTTGGACTCCACTACACAAATGTCCTTCTTTCCCTTGTATTCAATTACAAAAGCCACTCCGCGAGCTATTTTTCTCTCAGTACCTTTCTTTTTCTTGTGCAAGACTTGTATGGCCTCACAACTTGGAATGATTGCTCCATTACCTGATTTCACCAAGTCCACTAGCCATGTTTCTGAGGTACTCTTCTTGTTTCCATCCTTACACCCCATGCAGCACCAACCACAGTAGTGATCCGATGAAGCATTCCTTGGAATGTTGCACACATGATATCCCATTTCTAGACACCCTCTTCTCAGGACTTCATTGTTGAACCCTTCCTCTTCAACCTCAGATTGGACTCCCATTTTGCCACACACAGCATCCATGGCTTCTCTGTACAACTTACTTTCAAACAGTTCGAGCTCATGAAGATCACACCACTCCTTGCATACATGTTGAGGAGTTTTAATGCTGGCTGACCAGTTCACTGCAGAGCCACCACCAACTGTGGATCCTGCTAGTATTAGGACAGACATATCCTTTGTTGCAACCAAACCATTGGAGAGGTACATTTGATCCATGCTTGGTCCTTCAAGAAGGGAAAGTTTGTTCCTAGCACAATAGCTTCCTTTCTCCAAGACCAACACTTTATAACCAGCATTTGCTAGAACCCCAGCTGCTACCCCACCACCAGAGCCAGAACCAACAACCACTGCATCACATTGGATAACTAAAGAAGGTGATGACAGGTTGGAAGCTTCATGCTTTTTAGATATGGTAGAGACAGAGAATCCAAATCGTCTTAGAGAATTTTTAATCATGTCTCGTGGATAGTTTAAATGGACAAGGCCTTTGTGAAGAGGGCCTCTGAATTCTTCTTCATCATCATCATCATCTTTTTTTTGGTGTTCTTCTTCCTTGGATGTTCTATGTAAGAAATTGTTCTTCAACTGTGCTTTGAACTCTGGATCAGGTCCACAATAGCCAATTGCCTTCCATGATGGGTTTTCTTCTGCTTCATCAACCTGAAAATGGAATACCTATCATTACTTTATATAACCATCACAAAATGCTTTTTAATTCCACACCAAAACCAAAAATATTAAGAAGTAACAAGCAATCCTTATTTATAGATAAACTCCAAATAACTTTATATTTAGAAATGGATTTTAAGTATAAATCAACATCATAATCTCCTAATTTAGATGTGGGATAAAAAAACATATGATATTGAACACATAATATTATGGATCGTAATTATATTATATTTAAATGAAATATTCCAAAAACATGAGATAAAATAAAACCTTTTATTATAAGTTGATTTGTTAAAATTCTCTGATATTAATTTCTCTATGATAAATTTTTTAAGATGTTCATAAAATAGTTTTAATTTATGAAAAAAATATTTATTTACTTTTATTCTAAAAGTATTTATAGAAAAATTTATCTAGAGATATCAGTACATCATTCTTGGGCTAAACAGTCGAGACAAGATTGGCCCAAATTTTGTCAAAAGCCTACACAATATCTTTAAAATTGGGCCAACTAATTTCCGCAGTCTAACAGAACTCTTTTTGGTACCCTAAGGCCTACAGAGTAGTTGAGGATAGAAGTGCTACCCACTCCAGCCCAATACCACTGTGAAGAGGTGAGTTGTTTGGATCTGCACAAATTCTTTCTGCACCTCCACAGTTTCATATCTCACCCCCATATTTTCAAAAATATCAAAATTGACATTCTGAATTTTTACAATTTGAAATGTAAATTTTGTATTTCAAATTTTACAATCCATACAAAATTTTATATTCTAAATTATAAAATTCAAAATAAAAAATGTATTATTAATTGTAGAGTTAAAAGGTATTTTCGAATTTTATAATTACCATTTATATTCTGAGTTATAGAGTTTGAAAGGTATTTTCAAATTTAAAAATATCCTCTGAATTTTATAATTTGAAAAGAATAAATTATACTTTTCAAAAATATAAAAATACATGAAGAAAAGTCCTACGGTCTTTGGAAATGTGATGCACATAATTACGATCAAACAAACCCAAGCCTCCAGGAGTCAATACCCACAAATAATATAAAAATTTGGGTGATTGGAAAAAGAAAAAATAAATTATAATAAAATATGTTTTGTAGAAAAATAAATAAATAATGAAATGAAAAGTATCAATGTACCCTCATCCTATTCCCACTTTATTTTTATTTTACCAATCCACCAATATTATATTTACTCTTCATATTTTCACTCTCTTATTTCCACCCGACTACATAAGAAAAATAAAATTATTAGTACCCGCTAGTAGTGATCCCAATCAAAGTTCAGGACAATTTGTGACAAATATTTTTTAAGGATTATGTTTTATTTTTAACATTTAAAATTCTTAAATATAAAGTAGTTTTTGACAACCTTACATTAAATAGAATACTGTTGAAAATAAATTATTTTTTAAAAATAAAATAATTTTAAAATTACATTTGTAAACTTGTAAACTGATATCTTTTAATAATTTTTTTTATAAATATGTTAAGGTGGAAGGAAACTCATTTTTTTCGTATAACTATAAAAAAAATAATTAAATAAAAACTAATTTTAGAGACCAAAACAATTAGTCACTATATTAATAAAATTAGAGATTATTTTATAAATTAAAAAATTAGTAGTATCTAAAATAGTTTATATTATTAATAAAAATTTATAAAATACTTTCTAAATTGATATTTAATTATTAACGCTATTAAGGTTTTAGCTACTAACAACTTATGTTTTAAATTAGTCTCTATTAATCTTTTAGAGACTAATTAAAAATCTAAAATATTAGTAGCTAAATTTTTTGTAAATAATTTAGATACCAATTTAAAAACTATTTTATGATATTTTATTAATAATAGAAATCACATTAAATATTAATAATTTTTTAATCTCTAAATTAATATCTAATTTAATCATACAGTGACTAATTAGTTTTATCTTTAAATTTAATTACTATTTAATTATTTTCTAAAAGTAACCTAAAGTATAAATTCTAAACAGTAATCGTACATTGTCACAACTACAATAGCAAATAAATAAAAGAAATCATATGTGTATCTAAAGATTGAACACTTGGCCAGGTTCTTCTCCACTAGGGTGAAGAAAACTCGAAAACTAAAAAAAATAAAATAAAATAGTAATGTGTGGAGAGTGTAGGGAGTGGGATAGTGTACTGAAATAGTGATTTGAGTTTGTCCTATCAGCTATATTTGGTAGCTTTCATGGGGAAAGAGAGGTGAATGATCTTTTGTAATGTTATTCTCTGTTGAGCTGCCATAATTTACTACTCTTTTTGTGGGACACTTGGTATTTACCTTCAGGAATGATACTAACACAACTTGTAGTTTAAACACTGTGAGGATTTATTTGATTTGAACAAGGAATCATTAAAGTATCTGCAATCTCAATTTAAAGCACAGTACCTGAAAATTGAAGGAGGCACTCATGAAGGACTATTGCTAGGACCCTTATTCCCTACCTAAGGTACAGTTGTAGTGAATGTCCGAGCTGTATAAGTCACCACTTGGATATATGCACATGTTCATCAAATGCACTGTATACCCTACACTCATCACTTCACTTCCATGCATACTATTGGTTCGTATCAGCTATACGAATGTTTTTCACCGATCATTGGGACATTAAAGTAGATTTTTTGTGCAAATACTTGCACACCAACTTCCTCAAATGGTGATAATTTGAAAAGTTCTTGCATGGAGACAATTCTTTGAAGATTGTAATGTTTGATCTTATACTATTATGAAGAAACTGGCTTGGGCTGCAACTATGATCATATACAAAGAAACAGTTTTACTGCATTTCTGTGTTTTCAGTGTTAGTAAAACCCTTTCTCTCTCATTTAGCATACCAAGAATCATAAGAATATGTTCCCTATAATTATTGTTGTATTTGAATATCTTCTCAAAAGTGTGGGGTGACAGAAGTAGTTGCTGTCATACGTTTTTATTGTGTTGTGCATGTATCATGAAGACATTTCACACTCTTGTGAATAGCAATTATAGATAGAAACAAAGAATAAATAAAAAATAAGAAGATTTTTAAAAAATAGATCGATATGAAAATTTGGTTATGAGTATCATTTAAGCTATGTTTAAAGTGTTTTTCTTACTTTAATTGATGTTTAAAACCATAAATATATATGAGGTCTATAAAAAATATAAAGGTTAGGAATAACAGATTTGCTTAATGTAGAAAATATTATAGATTTAAAATTGTTTATAATTCTTATACAAGTTAGAGATTATTTATTTCTTTTGTATAAAAGTTGAGGAATTTCTAAAATATTTTTATTATATATATAATAAAAAAAATCATTTAAGACATTAAAGTTCCTCCATTATTTCTTTTTCTTGGGTGTGCAAGTCAACACGTCAAAATATCCAGACCATTTAATACTTTTAATTACTCTTTTATATAATAAATCTACTTTGAATATATCTATTTCTAATTTTCTTTTCTTAACTATTATTAATTGCGACTTCCAATAATGGACATGCATTAATGTATATTTATGTATCTATACAGAAATTGTCTTACATACCTTTATCTCCCACGTTGACTTAGAAAAAAAAGAAAAAAATCTTTACCAAAACAAAAGAACAGTATTTTTAGTTAGAACAGTGTTTCGATTTAATCAAATGAACCATGTAGAAAACGTATCTGATGTGATTCCTATTTTTTATAAATAAAACATTAAAAGGAGATAAAAAAGATTTAGAGAAAAATACAAATTGGTATAAACATTATAAGTTACAAAATGGTGAGAATGTTATAACAGTGAGTTTATTAATTTCCTCAGTTCCTCTTTTCGAGTTCAACTGTGAATGTGAGATTTTTTTGTTTTGTTTTTTACTTAAGAAAAGGACACAATAATTCACCCACTTGCTTCATTTTTTTCTTTCCCCTGTCCTTTTCTATCATATATTTGTAGACAAAACATTAATTATTCTCTTAATTCACATTATTTATTACCTTACCAGAAAGATCACATGTAAACTCCGAACAATAATGGAATGTATAATCTTTCATGTTATTATTCCAAATTTATAAATTAACTCCTACGTTAATGATAGGAGTTAATAAGAGTTATTGTCAGGTATTTATGTATAAGGGTTGGACCACTCTTGAAGTGGTTCCTATTTACTTATTTATTTTATTGCTGATAAAAAAGAAAACTCCTACGTTAATGATAGTTAAAGGTACATTAATGATAATTAAAGGTAATATTATAGTTAAGAAAAGTATGTAGTATATTCATCACTTCAAAGACTTTTGTAAAAAAGATTTATTGATTTTCACAAACTATATAAACTAATCACATCAAAGAAAGAGAGAAAAATAACATATTTTAAGAAATACCAGGACTTAAATTCACTTTGTTACGTATATTTATGTAATTTTAGTTCTTATAAAGCTCAAATTACATAGTTGTGAGTCCATTCTTAATGTTCATTCAATTATTATCATACTACCAAAACACATATTCATAAGTGAGAATAATATTAATTACTTTTTCACATAAGATACTAATAATAAGTTTTAACACATTATTCATATATATTCATTTTTTTTTAAATAATTAATTATTATATTGACTAAATAGATATTATTTTATAGATTAAAAAAATTATTGATATCTAAATTATTAATATTAATAAATAATTTCTAAATTAATATTTAATTAGATACCAACTTTGCACTTTAAATAATTGATAACTAATATCAATTTAGAAATTATTTATCAATAATAATTTAAATACTCATATTTTTTTAGTATATAAAATAATATATAATTTAGTTAATGTTCTGGTACGATCATAGTCCTACCTAACTTAGGAGTCGATGTCAAAGACATTTTATATACTTCTTATCCTTAAACTTGTTTAGACGTGATAAAATCATGACGGAACACCAATCTCCAAATCAGACTATAAGTATTAATATTTATATTAATAATTAGGTGATACGAATCAAAATTGTTTAATTTAAAAAATAAAAAGTATAATTAGAAGTTTAGAATCTAAGGCAAGATCCTAAGAAAGAATTTTAGAGATAGAAAGATGGTAGGAAGAAGCATTAAATGTTGTGGGTTGGTAGAGTGAGGAGATAAATTACCTGAGTGAAGAAGGTAAGGAGAGTGAGAAGCTTTATAGTTCTGAAAAACATCCTAAGGGGACGAAGGTAACTCAGAGACCAAGACTGCATAACCCTTTGGCGTTTTAGCAGAGACATTTCAGGGTAGCTATGGAAGAAGGGAAACCTTGATGACACACTCGCCATCCCACACAGTATCAACGTCCCAAACCATGTTGACAGCAGCCACAGTGTCAGCAGCAACAGCCATGTACTTGGGTGCTTCACTTTCTCACTTATCAATTTCCCAAGCTTCAACAATAACACAAAATTACCATCAACGAAATTCACGCAGATCAAAAGAAGAAAAAGAGAAAGACAGAATGTTGAAAGGTTAATTAAAGGTGGCTACATGTTGAGGTGTTCCAGCCATGGAAGCTGAAGTCTTGTAGAAGTTGGCGACAGATTCATCATCGGAGGAACGAACAACGTTGTTGTCGATGGAAGGTATGATGGTGTCGCAGAGAGCAACTAGGGACTTCATCTGCCTAGGAGAGAGAGAGTTTGTGAGAGGTTTTTGGTGTTTGTCTCTCTCCTCATCACCAACATCGGCATCACCATGAGCATGTAGAAGAGTGGGAGTACCAAGGTGAAGCACAGTGTGAACTTTTGCCTCGTTCACACTCAACCCAAACCCCATTCTGAAACTAGCACTTCTGCTATGGCTCTCCCCATTGTTTTCCATATTTGTTGTGTTCATCCTTTTTCTTTCTTCATGCCAACTGCTATATATACAAACACTGTGCAAGGCCTCTGCTCTGGCTATGACTTCATGCAATAAATACAACCTCACACCAAATTCCAAATAAAATAAAATGAGGGTTATCACAATTTCACACTTTTATTTTTTTTTATTCTCAAATTATAACTTTATAAATTATTATTTTATTATAATATTTTCACTATTAGAAAATTATTAATTAAAAATTAATTTTAGAGAAAAAAAATTAATAATTTTAATATTAATTAAATTATATACTATTTTAAGATTAAAAAATATTTATTTTTAAATTAGTTTCTATTAATAAATATTTTATAAATTGTTAGTTATCTAAGTTTTAATTATCAATTATTTAGATTTTAAAATTAGTATGTATCTAATTAGATATTAATTTAAAAATTATTTATTAATAAAAGATAATTTAAATATTAATAATTTTTTTAGTTTCTAATATAATATTTAAATTTGTTAATATGATAATTAATTATTTTAATTTTTATTTAATAATTTTTTTAATGTTTATTATAAAAAATAGGTACACCAAATGAATGCAAGTGAAAAAATGGGTGTGAAATAATATTTTTCAAAATAAAAACGGTGACTAATTGATAACTTGCTTATTTCTTTTCATAAAAAAAACAGTTCATCAAATCTTTTTATTGACGGTAACTTTTGAATAATTAAAAAAATCAATAAAAAAACTAATTTTAAAAATAAAAAATTAATTTTTATATTAATTAAATTAGATATTATTTTATAAATTTAAATTTTATTAATATTAAAGTAGTTTATATTATTAATAAAAAAATTAAATAAATTTTAAATTACTATCTAATTATAATTACTAAAATTTTAGCTATTAATATTTATAGATTTTAAATTAATCTTTAAAAAATTAATAAAGATTATTTTAGAATATAAAGTAGTAAGTAGCTCAAACTTTGGTAGTTAATGGTTAGATACAACTTTAGAAACTATTTTATAAATATTAATAATAGAAACTAATTTAGATACTAATAATTTTTTTAGTTTATAAAATAGTCTCTAATTTAATCAAATAACAATTAATTATTTTGGTCTCCAAAATTAATTTTTATTTAACGATTTTCTTGTCGTGTTTGCATTGTACATGTAATAAACTCTGAAATTATAAACACTAATTTATTAGCATCGACTTCTAAAGATAGACTATAAGTTTTTTTTATCAGCAATAAAAAATAAATAAATAGAAGTCACTTCAGAGATGGCTCAAACCTTATACATGGTATAAAACTTCAACTCAAACAAAAAAACCACCAAACTAATAGAGAAACTATAAGTAGCATCGCCTAAGTTAATGTTAATTCATCATCAATTTTTTAAATTAATTTTTAATTAAAGTAGGTTAGTGTAAGCTAAATCATGCTAATGTACTATTATTTTAAAATTTATTTAATTTACAAAGATTAAACTGATATTAAATAAAATCCCTTTTAAATATTAATTTAATTTACATTGGTTTGACCAAAGCTAATGACAATAAGTTTAAAAACAATTATCATAAAATGTCTTCATTTTGAACAAAATAAAATACAAAAAAAATATTGTAGTGGATAGAGGAGATGAGTATGGTGGATAATACATATGTTGACGAAAGAGATTAGTGTAGATGAAAGTGATAAGTCTAAATGCCAAAGGTGAATATGCATGAAAGAAAGGAGTGTGAATAAAAAAAATTAGAGTAACAAAATTTACATAAAAAATAAAAAAATTTAAATTAAGAGACCTGTCATCTTTAAATTTAGACATTTAGATTAAAAATAATATAGATTTTTATTCATTGTCAGGAAAACAAAGATACTCTATTAGTGTCCAATAACGATATTGTTTAACAACTAAACTATTTAAAAAATAATTTTATAATTTTAATTTTTTATTAAAAATTTATCCTTTTGTATCATATTAATGATTTTTTAGTCTCTAAAATAATATTTAATTTTATTATATAATAATTAATTATTTTTAATTTTAAAAATTAATTTTATTTAATAATTTTTTAATATTTATTAAAAAAAAAATAGGTACACCAAATGAATGCAAGTGAAAATAATATAGATGTTTATTCATTATGAGGAAAACAAACATACTTTAGTGTCCAATACCTTAACGATATTGTTTAACAATTAAATTATTTAAAAAATAATTTTATAATAATTTTAATTTTTTATTAAAAAAATTATCCTTTTGTATCATATTAGAATTATTGAACTAACTCTAATAGTGTCATAATTTATTAGACATTGATATTTGAAAATTAATTTAATATTTTATTGTTTAACAAGAAAATAATCTTGACCTAAATAATTAGAGGTCAAAGTAGTTGATAAAACCATGTAAAATCATTTATTTTATTGTTGATGTTATAAAATAACATTATTATAGAGATATGATTCATATCGTTTTCTAAAGTAGTGTCATGAAAAGTAACATAGAGTGTAGATTTGATGAATATTGAACATAAATTTTATGATTCAAAATTAATAGAACTTCGTGTCTTGGGGACCGCACGACATTGATTATATAAGTTGTAACTTAATTTTGTTCTTGTTGGGACTCACACGTACACTAATCTCTTACACTTTTTGAGCTTTTGGTAGGGCTGGGAATCAATTCATTTTATCCATATTCAAATTCAACACATCCAAATTTAATCTAAATTCTCTTGATAGGGATAAAAAACAATTTTAAATTTTAAATATATCTTAAAAATTATATTTAAATTAGTTTATATCTATATTTATTTAAACATGAATAAAAAAAAAATTTAGACAAATCTTCTCGTCCAAGACACATGGTATTAGAAGCCTTGCATTTGCACAAGAAAATGATATTGTACGACACATCGTCCTCTAATATATCTACGCTAGTAGCGAGAGATTGAAGCATGAATGTGTACTAAAATTTGAAAAAATACTCTTGAACTCGACCATCCACCCCATGCGTAATCGGATACTTTGGATAAGGTTCTTACATGACTCCTAGACCATAGTCGATGATGCCAAGAGAGGTGACTTTACTTCGGGTGCAATGCTACCTATAACACCTTACCTACGACTAACCTAGGATTATTTACTCATGCTCTCAAAGTCACCGGAGTTCGATCTACATATATTTACAAAATATTATAGTATGCCCCTGCCAATACCACCTGACTCAGCCTAAAACAAACTACTATTAGACAAGAAGGAAGACATATGGTTTACCTCAGCAAACTCTTCAACCGATACACTCATACACAAAAAGAAATCAACAAAGGTGAAATATGGAACACACGATCCACCTAATTATAAGCTTGGACACGAGAGAATGTCAACTGTCGCGACTATCCCCAACCGTCAGATCGCTTCATCATTGATGATCATGATCACGCGTCCCTTCACATCCTTTGACAACATGTCACCTCTAACGTTCTAGACCTTTCGCAAGTTACCACTACTCGAGCTTGGGGCCAATATACCATGCAAGACCAAAAATATGTGGACGTAACAAAAAAATAATTGTTTTCTTTTAACTGACATGAATTTTCCTTCTAGACTCTTCATCTCGAGTTTAAGGAGTAAGTGTACTATCCGAATATCTGAGATATCGTCTAGTATTTCAGCACCTCAACAACGTAAGAAGAAATAAGAGCCTGACAATACAATTAACAAGTATTGAATTGTAAACAATTTGTAAACCATGATTAATTGTACTTGAGCTTACTTTAGTTTAATTTAATCATTCATATGAAAATCATAATCTAAGAAGTCGAAGACCATAAATAAAAGAGCCCAAGACAAAAAAAAAAAAAAAGATAAGAAAAAAAAAAACCAAAAATGAAAAAAAAAAAAAAAAAAAGGTGTAAGAAAAATAAAAAAAACTATCTTATTTTATCTAAAATATATTCTTGCCATTAAAAAAAAACTTAGTACACTA